>MWSC01001266.1_pt1 | contig 38742 bp, 41 predicted proteins | sample 1021911 | NCBI WGS metagenome assembly MWSC01 (sample SAMN06338132, study PRJNA374545) | mollusc metagenome | biome: marine bay; material: sediment; isolation source: gill 70 cm from animal B | host: Kuphus polythalamius | place: Philippines: Mindanao | collected 2011-09-12
CGTACAGCCGCCACGTGCAAAGTCGACGCTGGGAAAACCACCATCGCCCTGAACGAGGATGCCTTCTTCACACACCTTGATGCAGTCGTCGCAACGACGACAATCTTCCACAAAGCCCGCGGCTGCATACGGCATTTGCACACCGGCACCGGCAACAGGCACGCCGCCTCGCAGAAAGGCTCGCCGGGTTGAATCTATTGTGGTCATCAGGTTCTGGCCGCAGATTGGCTGGGCTGGATTTATAGTAGGTGGAAGATTAGAACGTGGGCTGGGCGTTAAACTTGATTTCAGTCAAGTCCACGCCACCGACAATTGATAACAGTCAACATGTCAGCATTTATGTCGGTTCTGGTCATCCGGGACGGCCGTCAACCCGCGGAAGCAACAGAATCGAGACGTATTCGACAGCGAATACGGTGAAGGCGAATATCCACAGCCCGCCGGACGCCTGAATCCACGTCATATAGCCCTGGGGTATCCAAGCCGGGCCGAATACGCGCAGCAGGGTGGCGACATTGAGCACTACGAAAATCGCGCCGATCCAGCGCGTGACGTTGATTGAACGGCCAGTGTGACCGCGAGCAACGCGCGCCATCATGCCAAGCGTAAACACCCCAACTCCACCGACGGTCAGGGCGTGGAGCGCTGCCGATTCCAGAAACCAGCCGAATCGTGCGGCCGCGAAGAGCATTGCCCCCGATGCGATCCACAGATAGCCCGCGTGCAGTACCCACAGCACAGGTATCGCCAATATCCGTCGATCTACCCAGCCGCTCAACCGAACGAATTGAAAGCTGCCGAACAACAGCCAGGTGGCTCCAACGAGCCATGTCGGCAGAGTACCGACGGCATCGAACCCGGCAATCAGCAGGATCAGTACCACAGAACCTACCTCAACCCAGGAACGCGATGTCGCCTGGAATCCCGGTACCGCACCTTGCGTAAAGAACGGCACTACCCGCCCCGCGACAACAACAATCAACAACAGCACGAGGTCGAGCATGACACGCCGCATATCACCACCGACTGCAATCACCTCCTGCATCTGCAGATGCGACAACAGGTTGGCAACGGCCATCGCGGCCAACAGAAACACGAATACGCGGTTGACCTTGTTCTGACCTTGCCACAACGGCTTGATGAGACTGAACGAGACGGCAAACAAGAATGCCGCATCGACCGATGCCATGAGCAAGGGCGGCACGCCCGATACCCAGGGCAACAGCCGCCCCGTCAGCCATAGACCCGCCAGGAACTGCAAACGCCCGCCCGTCCATGTATCCACCCCGGTCCAGTTGCGTGCCGCAGTCAATAGAAACCCTGCAACGATAGCCGCCACATAGCCGAACAGCATTTCGTGTGCGTGCCAGGTGATGGGCGAGTAGGAATGCGGTGGCATCAGCCATCCCTTCCATACCGCCAACCAGATCGTCATCAGCGCGATGGCACCGACCGTGCCGAGTAGAAAGAAGGGGCGAAATCCAAGAGCAAACGGCGTCCAAGGCATGGCGATCCCTGATTGATGCGATGGCAAGTTCAGACTTTTCATGTGCGCAAGCTTCTCGTCGACCTCGCCGCACAACCTTGACTCTTATCAAGCCGCGACTCGATGGGTCCGCAGCGCACGGCTTGCCGACACGCACTCGCCCAGTGCCGTCGGCCATGTCGATGGTGGGTGAGTCAGCGCGTCAGCTGTGCATACAACAACGGAAGACGTTTCGGCAGTTCAGACGGCTTGCGAATGACAACGTAACCATCACTACCGAAGAGATGAGGCAGATAGTCGCTACCCTTGTCATCGACCGTGACACAAAACGGTTGCAGCCCGAGACGACGTGCCTGCTGTACCGCGTGACGCGTGTCTTCGATACCGTACCGTCCTTCATACTGATCGAGATCGTTGGGTTTGCCGTCAGTCAGCAGCAACAGCAGACGACGCCCTGCGGCTTGCTCGGTCAGCAGCTCGCTTGCATACCTGAGTGCTGCGCCCATGCGTGTGTAGTAACCGGGTTTGATCGCTTCGATGCGTCCTCGTATCTCACTGTTATAGCGCTCATCGAAGCGCTTCAGCGTATGCACCCGAACCGGATCACGCTTGCGTGACGAGAAACCGTAGATCCCGAAGCTGTCACCTGTTGCATCAAGTGCCTCGGCGAACAGGTACAGGCTATCGCGTACGACATCGATGACACGGTGGCTATCGTTGACCCAGGTATCGGTAGACAGCGATAGATCTGCCATCAGCAGGCAGGCGAGGTCGCGCGCGCCACTGCGCATGTCGCGATAAAGCTTGTCGGCCGCAGCCGCATGGCCTGCCCCGCGCTCCGCGGCGAAGCGTAGATAGGCGTCGAGGTCGACTTCCTGCCCATCGGCCTGGGCACGCTGCCAAGTCCGCGCGGGCGCCAGCGCCTGAAATTGGTTGCGCAGGCGATGCGCCGTACGACGCAGACGATCCGGCAGAGGGCAAGGCTTTGCTCCCGCCGCCTGCATCGGCACGATGCAGCAATGATCGGGAACAAGGCACTGACGTTTCCAGTCCCACTCCGGCAACCGAATACCCTCGCCCAATATCGTGTCATCGTCCGCTTCGGAAGGCAGATCGAGATCGAATTTCAATGTGGCGGCCGGCGCCTTGGCGTCACGGCTTACCGCCAGGCGGTCCAGGTCCCGGGCGATCGATTCGGCTCGATCGAGATCATCTTCGTCTTCCGATCCGCGATCGACGTTGACGAACTCGCCCCAGGTGAAGATATTTTCCATCCGAACGGTGATAAGGCCACGGTCGCTATCCGGGGTCTCGACCCGCTCGGCCCTGCGCCGCAGGTGCTCCAGCACCCTGGCGTGCTGTTCACTACGCTGCTGCGTTGGCTGCATGTCATCCGTCGCGACCGATGTGGCAGCCGTCGGCGGCTGTGGATGCAGCCACAGCGGCACCGCTGCCGGCGGTCGCTTGCACGACGGCAGCCGGTCAACGCTGCCCGGCTCGCGCAACGCCTGACGTATCGCCAGCTCGGCATCGGCATCACACCCGGACATCTGGCGAGGCAAGGGACGCTGGTCGATGTGCGCTTCGACAAGGCGCAGATAGCGGCTCGCCAAACCCGGGAAGGTCTCGAGCGTGTCACACGTGCGCTGCTGATTCGCGCACAGCCAGTCGCAATCGCCGCCTCCCCCGTTGACCGCAAGCGCGGCGAGCCATAGATAGAGCTCGCGGTTTAGCTCGCGCGTCGGCAAACAATCGAGTTCCGCCGGCAGGCGCAGAAACGCATCATCCCGCCACGCCAACGATACCCGTTTCTGGGTACCGGCCAGCTTCTGCAACCAGGAGCGTTTTGCATGGTTGTCGACCTGCTCTGTGTTACTGACCTGCAAGCCGCCATCGCCGCCCAACGCACGAAACATGATCCCGACCGTACGCTCGAGTTCGGACAGCCGCACCGCTGCCTGAGGGTATCCCGGATGTGCCAGCCGTGTGACCAGGCGGTGCCATAGCTCGCCGACTTGTTCTTCCATGTCAGGACCTGCAGCCGTCAGGCAATGGTCGGCCGACCAGCGGAAAACGCCAACACTGTCCTGCCATCGCCTTCGACAATCCGAAAGCGCCGAACATGACCAGTGCCGAATGGCACAGCGTGAAATAGGTGATGACGACCGCCCAGACATACGGTCCGCGATAGCCACCGAGCAGCAATATCAACGCATTGGCGCCAATCAGCAACAGACCGGCCCAAATACTGGCCGACACCGTCTGCGCCAAGTGCGCTGTGGCAAGTGCGCTTTCCGAGTGTCGATACCTCCGCCACAACAGCAACAGAGCAAGGAATGCAAGTCCCGGGGTCAACAACAGATTGGCGAGATATAGAGCCTCCGCCGCCACGGCTATCGCCTCATCTCTGCTCGAATCATCCGAGTGTTGCATCGACGATCTCCATCAACGCAGTCAGCGTCTCCTCATCGTCGGTAAGCGGTTCAACCAGTGCGGCACGGCAGGCATCGCGTATCGCAAAGCCATCGTTGATCAAGGTTGCGGCGTAGACGAGCAATCGGGTCGAGGCTGCCTCTTCGAGGTCGTAGCCCTTCAATGCGCGTAGCGCTCCGCCCAAGGTAACGAGTTTCTCGCCGAGCTCCGTGTCGATACCGGACTCGCCCTGTAGCACCTCAAGTTCGAGCTGCGTGGACGGGAAATCGAAACTCATTGCCAGGAAGCGCTGGCGCGTCGACGGCTTCATACCTTTCAGCAAGTTCTGGTAACCGGGATTGTATGACACGACCAACATAAAGCCCGGTGGGGCGGACAGAGTTTCGCCGGTACGCTCGAGCGGCAGAATGCGGCGGTCGTCAGTCAGCGGGTGCAGCACGACGGTTGTGTCCTTGCGCGCTTCGACCACCTCGTCGAGGTAGCAGATCGCCCCTTCGCGCACCGCCCGGGTCAGCGGACCGTCACTCCAGTAGGTTCCGTCGTCGCCAATCAGGTGGCGACCAACGAGATCCGCTGCCGTCAGATCGTCGTGACAGGCCACCGTGTACAGCGGCCGGCCGAGACGTGCAGCCATATATTGCACGAATCGGGTTTTTCCACAGCCGGTGGGCCCTTTAATCAATACCGGTAGCTGGTTGCGCCAGGCGTGTTCGAACAAGGCGACTTCATTGCCCTGCGGCCTGTAGAACGGCAGCGCCTCAGACACCTCGTCGTTTCTTTTCGATGCCATGTCCATCCACTCAACCTCCCGCACTCATAACAAATGCCGTCGTTATCAATGCACCCGGCACCAGCAGCCAGATCACAATAACCCAGCGCCAGATACCGCTGCACCTGCGCAGGCCCATAAACCAATCACCGATCAAATGCCCTTTGAACAGCGCAACCACGAGCACAGCGAGCGATACCGGTAGGCCCGACAACCCGAGCCGCCCGATGGCCCAGGTCACGACGGTAAGCGCGACCAACAGTGCGAAGACCACGGTCGCTCGACGTATCGCGGGTTGTTCGTCGTTCGCCCGCTTCATCGCATCACATAGACCAGAGGAAAAAGGATCAGCCAGACAAGATCGACCATGTGCCAATAACTCGCGCCGGTCTCGACGCCGGTGTACTCGCCCGCGCTGTAGCCTCCACGCCCTGCCTTCAGTGCCACTGCTGCGAGGATTACCATGCCCAGTATCACGTGCATGAAATGAAAAAACGTCAGTGACAGATAAAACATATAAAAGGTGTTCGTACTCAAAGAAACACCTGCGGCGATGTGGTGTGCATATTCGGCGGTCTTGACCACGAGAAATACGCCACCCATGCCGACCGCGGCCCACATCCATCGCGCACACAACGTGCCGGCGCCGCCGCGTATCGCGATCACGCCTCTTACGACGAAATAGCTCGACGTGAGCAGAGCCACGGTGTTGACCAGCGCTGAATCGCGATCCAACGTGGCCTGAAACTCGCTGAACAAAGCAACATGGTTCATCCGGGTGAAGGCATACGAAGCAAAGAAAACAGCGAAAACCAACAGCTCGGCGAGGATGAATATCCAGATCGCCAGATCACCCGGCGGATAGCCATGGCGTTCGCTATCCGGTTGCTGCTCACTTGTCAGTACCTGCGGTGACATTCCTGCATTTCCGGGCGGGTGCTGCCTGTTACAAAAAGCAACCTTTGTGTCAGTCCACCGGCAGCAACCGAATCCAAGCGGCTGCTACCGGTGGTCCGTGTCAGGACGGCGCTACCGCCCTGCCCAGGGCTACGACGCTGCCTCGTTGGTCAAGGCGTCCGCTGTTGCCTCCGGCTGATTGCGACCCACGAAGAAGCTCGCGATGTACACGATCAATCCGATCAGGAATACCACGCCTGCGACTTCACGCATCCAATAGAACAAGGCGATCTTGTCCTGCACCACCATGAACGGCAGCGGGTCGGCGCTGTAGCGTTGCAGGTATACCTGCAAGATGCCGGCACCGGTCAGGAACAGGGTGATGAACACGATCGACACGGTCATCAACCAGAACGACCACATCTCCACTACCTGTGAGCGATTACTGTTGGCCGCTTTGCGGCCACGCATCATCGGCATCGCATACGAGATCATGGCCAGCACGATCATTACATAAGCGCCGTAGAACGCCATGTGGCCGTGCGCCGCCGTGATCTGCGTACCGTGGGTGTAGTAGTTCACCGGTGCCAGGGTATGCAGGAAGCCCCATACGCCCGCACCGAGGAACGCCATCACGGCCGTACCCAAAGCCCACAACACCGCAGCCTTGTTCGGGTGATTGCGCTTGCGGCGGTTAACCATGTTGAACGCGAACACCGTCATCATGAAGAACGGAATGGGTTCGAGGGCGGAGAATATCGACCCCCACCACTGCCAGTATTCCGGCGCGCCGATCCAGTAAAAATGGTGGCCGGTACCGATGATGCCGGTGATCAGCGTCATCGCGATGATCACGTACAACCACTTCTCGATCACTTCGCGGTCGACACCGGTGGTCTTGATCAGCACGAAGGCGAGAATCGCTCCAAGGATCAGTTCCCATACGCCTTCAACCCACAGATGGACGACCCACCACCAGTAGTACTTGTCCTTCACCAGGTTATCCGGGTTGTAGAACGCGAACAGGAACAACAGCGCCAGACCGAGCAGCCCAATCAACAAGACCAGGCTGACTACCGTTTTGCGGCCTTTCAGGATCGTCATTCCAATGTTGAACAGGAACGCCAGCGCCACCACCACAATACCCAGCTTGGTGATCGTCGGCTGCTCGAGAAACTCCCTGCCCATCGTCGGCAGAACCCCGTTGCCGGTCATCTCTGCCAACCCGGAATAGGGCACCAACAGATAGCCCAACACCGTCAATGCGCCGGCAACCAGGAAGATCCAGAACATCAGAATGGCCAGCGCAGGACTGAACAGTTCGCGCTCCGTTTCTTCCGGCACCAGGTAGTAAGACGCGCCCATGAAGCCGAACAGCAACCAGACGATCAGCAGGTTGGTGTGCACCATGCGCGCGACGTTGAACGGAATCTCAGGGAACAGAAAATCGCCGACCACGTACTGCAGGCCGATGATCAGGCCGAACAGAATCTGCCCGACAAACAGGCCGATTGCGGCGATAAAATACGGTTTGGCGACCGCTTGTGATGTGTATTGCATAACTCAGACTCCCCTACTCAGCCCTGAATGTTCGGCGGCCAGTTCGCCGTATTGATTTCCGACACATACTTCAGGAACTCGGCGATTGCCTCCAGTTCCTCGTCGGTGAAGTTGAACTGCGGCATGCTGCGGCGGCCGGGAATCCCCTCTTTGGGGCGACTCATGATGAAGCCTTTAATCCCCTCTTTGCCGCCGAGGCGCTGGTAGGCGTTGCCCAGTTCGGGGGCGAAATACGCCCCTTCGCCGAGCAGCGAGTGACAGCCGACGCAATTGTTCTCTTCCCACAGCAATTTTCCAGCCGCGACCTGCTCCGTGAGATTGGCGCGATTGTCGCGCTCCGGCCATGCCGTGTGAGTGTCGAATGTCAGCACCAGAAAAAGCAGGATGAAAAAGACGCTTCCGCCGTAAAATATGTTGCGAGCCATGGCCTTGGTGAAAGCCTGTGACATGGCGTGAACCTCCCCGATTGAATGATCAGTCGGGGCAATTTCAGGTGCATACCTGCGGCCACACCTTGATATTGGTCAAGCACCCCAAGCTTGTTTGCGTCAGATCAAACGAGGGTGTTCTAATGCATCTCCGCAATGACAAAAATCAGTGGCTGCCATGGCGCTCGAAACTGATCTCAAACAGAACTTCATGTTCGCCCGACTGAGCGATGAACAGATCGACCGCGTGGCCAAACACGCCGTGCGCATTCATCTCGACGAGGGCGAGATGCTGTTTCAACAAAACGACCGAGCGGATCGCTTCTACATGATGCTACGCGGGCAAATCAAATTGTTCCGCCTCGGTCCCAACGGCAACGAGAAGGTGATCGAGATCGTCACGCCATGCAGCACCTTTGCCGAAGCCCTGATGTTTCTCGACCGACCGACTTTTCCGGTCGGCGCACAGGCGTTGCAGGCTGCCGAAGTGATCAGTGTCGATGCCAACGACTTTGCACGCATGTTGCGTGAATCGATAGACACCTGCTTCATGCTGATGGGGGATATGAGCCAGCGCCTGCGCGGATTGATTCAGGAGATCGACGACCTCAGCCTCAACAGCGCCACTTGCCGTGTCGCCGCTTATCTGATCACCAAGTCGTCACCGGGTGGCAGCGCCTTCAACCTCGAGATTCCCAAGCAGACGCTTGCCTCACGCCTCTCGGTAAAACCCGAGACCTTTTCCCGCATCATCCGCAACCTGAGCGACCAGGGCATACTCAAGGTGCACGGAAGCCGGGTCGATATCAGCGATCGCGAACGTCTGGAAGAAGTGGCCAACGTGTGCGGCATGACCAATCCGTCACTGGCGGAGACATTCCACTATCCCTGCCCACCGAGCAAACCGAATCACTAAACCCGAGAAGTATGGATGCGGCGCAGTGGACATACCTCCACCGCGCCGCCGGTAAACGCTACGCGGTAACGGCACCCGCCGTATCGCGAAAATCAGCCAGCGCTGCACGGAACCAATCCGCGTGCTGCGCCTCGGAATCGATAACGCGCTGGTAGACTGCCGCCGTCGCTTCCTCTCCCTGAGCCAACGCCTGATCACGGAAGCGTGGATAGATGTCCTGGTACTCGCGCTCCTCGACGCTGATGGCCACCGACAACGCCTTCTCGACCACGCCCTGCGGGTTCATGGCCAACAGCGCATCACAATTTGCCTGGATCGTGCTCAGCGCGTCGACAGCGCGCTGTGTGTCCTCGCCACGGCTGGGCACACCGATGTCGTCATACAGTTCACGCAACCAGACGGCATGCAGCTTTTCCTCGCCCGCGACCTTGCGGAACAAGTGTGCCAAGTCGGGGTGGCCTGCCTTTTCGGCCCAACGTGCGAACTCCGGGTACATGATCTGGTTTTCGTACTCTTCCACATCAACGAACGACTCTGCGGTCTGATGCAAGCGACTTTCCTGTTTCGCCGCGGCGAAGCAGGCGAAGATCATGTCTTCTGAGATTTCGGGTTGACTCATCAATCCTCCAATACACAAAGGTAACGAAAATATTCCGGCGCAGAATGATAAAAACGGCAAATCGACCCGCAGATCGTACTCTTTTCACGACAAAACTACGCCGTCAATTTGACCTGGAGCAGACTAGCAATCACTCGCCGTAGGTCAACTTGATTTTTATCAAGGCTCGGGCGGTACACGCTTTCAAAATTTCCCCGGAAACCAACACCGACAAACAAGGGGAACCGCACCAAATGAAACCCACAAAAACCCTCCTGTCCCTGCTCGTCAGCGCTGCGCTAGGCGTCGGTGCGATGGGCAGTGCGCTGGCACAAGGCCAGCTCGAAAAGGTCATGAAGGAGCGCGGCCTCACCGAAAAGGACGTCCTCGCTGCTGCCAAGACATACACCCCCACCGGCGGGCGCGATGAATACCTCGCCTTTAGTTCCGGCGGACAGAGTGGTCAGGTCATCGTTTACGGCATTCCGTCGATGCGCATCCTGAAATACATCGGCGTATTCACGCCCGAGCCGTGGCAGGGTTATGGCTTTGATGACGAATCGAAAGCCGTGCTCGCCCAAGGCAAGGTTCGCGGCAAAGACATCCTTTACGGCGATACCCACCACCCTGCCTTCTCCGAGACAGCCGGTGAATACAACGGCAAGTACCTGTTCATCAACGACAAGGCCAACCCGCGCGTTGCGGTGATCGATCTGCATGACTTCGAGACCAAGCAGATCGTCGTCAACCCGGTGTTCAAATCGCAGCACGGCGGTGCGTTCGTTACCGAAAACACCGAGTACGTGATTACCGCTGCGCAATATGCCGGCCCGTTCGAAAACGACTTTGTGCCGCTTGAAGAGTTCAACGACAAGTACCGCGGTGGTGTCACTTACTGGAAATTCAACAACGAAACCGGCCGCATCGAGCCGGAAAACTCGTTTACCGTTGAAGCACCGCCATATAGCCAGGACTTGTCCGACGCGGGTAAAGGCCCGTCGCACGGCTGGTCGTTCACCAACTCGTTCTGCTCCGAGCGTTATGTCGGCGGCATCGAGCGCGGTCGCCCGCCGTTCGAGGCCGGCTGTTCGGCAAAAGACACCGACTTCCTGCATGTGATCAACTGGAAGAAAGCCGAAGAACTATTCAAGGCCGGTAAAACCAAGAAGATCAACGGCGGCAACGTGCTGCCGATGGACGTCGCCGCCAAAGAAGGCGTGTTGTTCCTGATCCCAGAGGTCAAGAGCCCGCACGGTGTCGACGTATCGCCGGACGGCAAGTACATGATCGTATCGGGCAAGCTCGATACCCATGCAACCGTTTACAGCTTCGACAAGATCCAGTCCGCAATTAAAGGTGGCAAATTCGAAGGCAAAGATCCCTACGGCATCCCGATCATCAGCCTGAAGGATTCGATCCACAAGCAGGTCGAACTGGGCCTCGGTCCGCTGCATACCCAGTACGACTCGAAAGAGTGCGTGGTCTACACCTCGCTGTATGTCGATTCGATGGTCGCCAAGTGGGACTACTGCCAGGGCAAAGTGCTCGATAAGGTGTCGATTCACTACAACATCGGCCACCTGGTATCGATGGAAGGCGACTCAGTTTCGCCGGACGGCAAGTACTTGGTTGCACTCAACAAACTGGCGATCGACCGCTTCAACCCGGTCGGCCCGCTGCATCCGCAGAACCACCAGCTGATCGACATCAGTGGCGAAAAGATGGAACTGCTGTACGACATGCCACTACCGTTGGGCGAACCGCACTATGTGGTCGCGATCAAGGCCGACAAACTAAAACCCGCAGTACGCTACAAGTCCGGTTGGGACAGCCGCAGCGACAAGGTCTCGCCGTACAAGACCCGTGCCGGCCGCGAGAAGACCGAGCGCAGCTGCGACGCGGCGGGCAACTGCACCACCGAGGTCTGGGGTACGGTAATCCGTTCGCACATCACGCCTGAGATCATCGAGGCCCAGGTAGGCGATACGGTCAAGATCCATCTGACCAACCTCGAACGTGCGGAAGACGAGGTGCACGGCTTCGCGATGTATGCGCAAAACGTCCAGCTCTCGATCGAGCCCGGCAAAACCGCATCCACGACCTTCGTCGCCGACCAGGAAGGTGTCTTCCCCTACTACTGCACCGAGTTCTGCTCGGCGCTCCACCTGGAGATGCAGGGATACCTGTTGGTCCAGCCGAAAGGCTACGAGGCCAAAGGCGCCTCGATGAAGGAAGGTGAAGCGTATACCAAGGCCGACTACGACAAGCAGGTGAAGACCAATGTCGAAACCCAGGCCGTAATCGACCAGGTGGTCGCTTACATCACCAGCCACAACTACCAGGACTTCCCGACCGTCGTGGCCTTGGTCGAAGACGCGACCGACCAGCTCGGCTTCGCCAAAGGCGCCAAGGATAAATCCGAGGCGGCCGCAGCGACGGAAGACTGGCAGAACGCCATGCTTTGGGCCAACCAGTGGTGGCAGTACCAGGTCAAGGCGGCGGACCTCGGTTTGCGCGCCAAGACCTTCCTGGAGCAAAACGGCGCCAAAAAAGTCAAGTAAATGACTGGCTTTGAAGGCTGAGATGTCGGGGGGCTTTCCGCCCCCCGATTTGTCTATCGGGACAAGACCCGAAAACACAACGAGGTAAAACTCCCCATGAACACGAAACTGCTTACCGGTGCGCTTTTTGTTGCGGCCCTGGCCATGCCTGTCGGCAATGCCGTAGCGGCAGACGGCGCCGAACTGTACAAAACCAAGACATGCTTTTCATGTCACGGCAAAGACGCCAAAACGCCGATCATGCCGGTCTATCCGAAGATCGCCGGGCAGAACGCCGCCTACGCTGCGCAACAGATGAAAGACATCAAGAGCGGCGCACGCGCCAACGGTATGTCCGCGGCGATGAAGGGCGTGATGCACCTGGTCAGCGATGAAGAGATCGAAGCCATCGCCCAGTGGCTCTCCACTCTTTGATCCAGGACAAGCCGGCGGCAGGGCGACGCCGTCGGCTTGATTATGATCAAGGTTGATCCTCCAGCCAGTCCTAATATGGGCCCAGGCGCCGCGGCAAACATTTCGGCGCAATCCCGATTCATCAGGAGGTTACAACCGTGAAAACGTCCACTCTGAAGCGCACCCTCTCTGCCGCAGCGATCGCTGCACTGATCTCCGGCCCGGCGTTTTCTTGGAACGAAGGCGGCGGTGAGCAGGAAGAAGCGCTCCATCTCACACCCGATCTAGAGAACGGCATGGATGTTTACGAGGTTTGCTCCGCCTGCCACCTGCCAGAGGGCTGGGGACTGCCTGACGGCACTTTTCCGCAATTGGCAGGGCAACATCGCGGCGTGTTGATCAAGCAGCTTTCCGATATCCGCTCGCAAAACCGTGATAACCCGACCATGTATCCCTTCGCCTTGCCGGAGTCGATCGGCGATGCACAGGCACTGGCCGACGTTGTGGCTTACATCGAGAAGCTGCCGATGAACCCGGAACCGGGTCGTGGGCCATGGGAGCCCGGTTCGCCGGAATTCGCAAAGGGCGAGCAGCTGTATAAGGACAACTGTGTCAAATGCCATGGCGATACCGGCCTGGGCGACAAAGAGAAGTTCTACCCACGGATCAACGGCCAGCACTACAACTACATGGTGCGCCAGTTTGAATGGATCCGCGACGGCAAGCGACGCAACGCCAACCCGGACATGGTCAAGCAGATCGAAGGCTTTAGTGACGATGATATGAAACAGGTCATTAACTACGTCACCTGGGTGCCGATTCCGAAAGATCAGGTTGCGCCCTCAAAAGATTGGCTCAACCCGGACTTCAAGTAATCGGGCGTGCATCACCGGGGCCCGTCGCGGGCCCCTCATCCCACACCAAGATGTATTTGGGTAACAACCGATGACTCCGCAAATCCCGTTCCGCCAGAACCTGCCGGTGATGCTGCTCGCGATCGTTGCCGTTGCATTGCTGGCCGCCATCTACTTCGCACCGACCTGGTGGGTAGCGCTGAAAGCGCCGAACTATCCGGCCGAGGCCTTCCCTGACGGGGTGCGCATCCATTTCCACATGAACGGGGTGTTCAACGGCTGCCGCAAGATCGAAAGTGATGAAATCCAGGAGGAACAGGCGCTCGACTGCGTGCATGAGATGGACACCATCAATCACTATGTCGGCATGTATCCGATCGCTGCCGGGGGCGTGATCGAACGGGCGTTCTCACCCTTCCTCGTCTCGATGCTCGGCGTGATGCTGGTCGGCTTTGCCTGTTCGAAAGTCGGGCTGCGCCTCACCATCATGGGTGTCGGTTTCGCCGCGATCATCGGCTGGATGGCAATCACCTTCCTCGGTGAGGGCGGTCTGCAGTACCAGAACGGCGGCTATGTCGAGGCAATGGTGACTTCGATGGATCAGGAGGCCGGCAGCGAAGAGGCAGAACCGGAACCCACCGGCATCATCGCCCGACTGAAAGCCGAGATGGCCGCTGTTGAAGCACGTGAAAAAGGCCAACAGGTCGCGACCACGACCGACAAAGCACCCGCCGAAGGATCGGCCAAAATGGACTACATCAACAGCCTGCGCGTGACCTATCAGAAAGACCGCGAGCGGCGCGGCGCGAGCAATGTGCCCGAATGGGACGGCAGTGGACACCAACTGCTGCTGTGGCATTACGAAAAAAGCCTAGGGCGCTATTTCAACAACCCAGCCGAGATCGGCCCGCTGGTCAATGCGATGGGGATTGCGTTCTACGTCGTGTTCGCCGGCATCATCGCTGCGATGTTGGTGCTGCTGTTCGGCGCATTGCGTGGCAAAGGGCCTCTGTACTGGCTGCTGGCGGCCGTGCCGGCTGCCCTGCCCGTCTTCTTCATCATCGACTATTCGGCATGGTTGTGGTGGTACGGCCATCGTCTGAACGACATGGGCGCATTCAGCGTGAAACCCTTCATGCCTACCGTATTCGGCGACGGCAAGGTCGCGCAGTTCTCGACCCATTCGTACCCCTACTGGGGCTTCGGCCTGATGGTGGTACTCAGTGTCGTCGTCGCGGCAATGATCGTTATGCGCCGCAAGCAGCTCAACCGGGCTGGCAACGGCTGAGCACGGGACCATGCAGGCACACCTGGCAAGATGGGGTGCGCTGGCAGCTTTCGGCTGGGTATCTCTGGTGGGCGCGGCGCTGGCCGCCGAACTACCCTCGTTTCAAGCGCTGGTCGACGCGGCAGAAGCCAATAGCACGCTGTCGCCCCCGGCCGGCACCTACGCCGGGCCGGTGATCGTCGACAAACCGCTGACGATCGACGGCCGCAACGAGGTCACGATCGACGCCGGCGGCAAAGGCAGTGTCGTTGTGCTCGATACCGATGGCGCGACGCTGCGTGGTCTGCGCCTGACCAACTCGGGTGACTCCCACAACGATATCGACGCCGGTGTTCAGGTACGCGGTAACTTCAACGTCATCAAAGACAACCGCATCGACAATGCGTTGTTCGGTGTCGACTTGCAGCAATCTGAAAACAACATCGTTCGCCGCAACCACATCACGTCGAAGCCGGTCGATCTCGGCATACGGGGCGACGCGATTCGCCTGTGGTACAGCTTTCGCAACCGCATCGAAGAGAACACCGTGATCGACTCACGCGACATCGTGGTCTGGTACTCGCGCGACAACACGATACGGCGCAACCGCGCCAGCCATGGTCGCTATTCGCTGCACTTCATGTATTCGCAGTACAACCTCGTTGAAGAGAACGACTTTCGCGGCAATTCGGTCGGCATCTTTTTGATGTACAGCGACAGTGTCGTGGTGCGTAAGAACCATATTTCGCACGCTGTGGGCGCCGCCGGCGTCGGTATCGGCTTCAAGGAAACGAGCGATGTGGAGATTGCCGACAACGAGATCCTGTACTGCGCGACCGGCCTGCACCTCGATGTCTCGCCCTTTCAACCCGACACCACCAATCGCATACACGGCAACCTGATTGCATACAACGGCATCGGGATTCAGTTTCTGAACGACTGGAAGGGCAACGTCTTCGAAGACAATCTGATCAAGGGCAATCTCACTCAGGTGGCCGTGTTGGGCGGCAAAACCGCACGACGCAACGAATGGCGTGGCAACCACTGGGACGACTATGCCGGATTCGATCGCAACCACGACGGCATCGGCGACACGGCCTATGAGCAATATGCCTATGCCGACCGCATCTGGATGGATGTTCCATCGGCACGGTTCTTCAAAGGCACACCGATGCTCGAAGTCGTCGATTTTCTCGAACGCCTGGCGCCGTTCACCTCGCCGGACCTGCTGCTACGTGACGAGCAGCCGTTGATGACGGCCGAGTTCCGCGGCCTGCACCCCTCGGTGACAGACAATCCTGACGCGGACGGCGAGAAAGACGGTGCAGCCGACGAACCCGAAAGCCAGCCGGATGCCTATGAAATGCTGAAACGCTCGCTGGGTCGTGATTGACCGCTGAGCGCCGCGAAACACAGTTGATACCCATGAGCAACGATAAGCCGAAGAAACCACCACAGAGTCCGGTGCGGAAACAGCAAAGCCGGCGCGAGTTCATCCGTACCGGCATACTCGCCGGCGGCACCCTGATCGCAGCCCTCGCCGGCTACATACCACTGGCTTCCGGCGGCAACCATCGCCTGCGACCGCCCGGTGCGTTAAAGGATACGCAGCTCGACGAACGTGACTTCCTGTCCGCCTGTATCAAGTGCGGCCAGTGTGTTCAGGTATGCCCGGTCGAAGCGATCAAACTGGCCGATATCGATGATGGTTTCGGTATCGGCGTACCCTACATCGAGGCCCGCGCCCAGGCCTGCGACTTCTCGTGCGATGGCTTGCAGTGCGTGCTCGCCTGTCCTACCGGCGCGCTGACCCACAGCCTCAACTACCCGGCCGAGACCCGTATGGGATTTGCCCGAATCGCCCGCCCCGATGCCTGCCTGGCGGTGCAGGGCAAGGGCTTCAAAGGCGTCGCAAGGGGCGCCGATTTCAACGGCAAGCTGCGTTACGACGACGTCGACCGCTGGAACCCGATCGCGGTCGCCGATTACCCGTACGACCTCGAGCTGTGCGACCTGTGCGTAAGGCAATGCCCGATCGAAATCCGTATCGCACAGTGTGATAGCGGCAAGCCACCCTCCGGTGACCCGAACCAATGCCCACCACAGCACGCGATCCGCCTCGAATCCATCGGCGACGGACCGGCGAAGATGCCGACCATTGCCGAGGGCTGCGTCGGCTGCGGTGTGTGCGAAATGGTCTGTCCCGTAGACGCTACGGTTATCGTGATCGATGTCGACAAGACCGCCGATACGGTCAGCGCATGAGGTCGATGCCATGAACTACTTCTTCGAATCAATCGCGCAACTGTTCGGCCGAGCACCAAAAAAGCCGGGCAAGGACGAACTGACGCCCGATGTGCAGCGCATCTACGAAGAGAAACGCAAACACAAGCTGACCAAGGAAGAACTCGAAGCGATCGAAGCCAGTCACGAGCGCAGCAGGCACCGCCACAAATGGCGCAACCGGCGCTGGGCGACGCTGATCATCGTCAACCTGCTGTTCGTCGTGTCGTATTACTTCGATGTACAGCTGGTCGAAGGCGCACTGACCGCATCGCGCGTCGTCGGCTTTCATATGGCCGATCTCAACTCGGCACTGCAGGTGATGCTGGCGTACAAACACGTCGTGCTGAACCTGTTGATCGGCACCGTCACGGTGTTTCTGTTGTGGGTGCTGCTCGGCGGCCGGACCTTCTGTTCGTGGGTCTGCCCGTATCACCTGCTTGCTGAGTTCGCCGAAAAGATTCACGTCAAACTCGTCGATAAGAAGCTGATCAAGCCGGTGACCTTCCACCGCGGCGTACGCACGGTGTTCTACGTGATTTTCGCGCTGCTGGCCCTGCTTACCGGCTACACCGTTTTTGAAACGATTTCACCGACCGGAATCCTGAGCCGGGCGTTGATCTACGGTCCGGGCCTCGCACTGGCATGGGTGTTTTTCCTGCTGCTGTTCGAGGTGTTCGTGTCACGCCGTGCCTGGTGCCGTTATGTGTGCCCGATCGGCCTCACCTACGGCCTGGTCGGCAGCATCGCGCCAGTGCGGGTCAAGTACAACGTCGAGTCCTGCCACCATGAAGGCGACTGTCGCAAGGTGTGCATGGTGCCGCACGTGCTCGAAACGACGATTCGCATGCGTGCCCGCGATGTCGAGACTCCGATCGGCGCCGACTGCACCCGATGCGGACTATGTGTCGACATCTGCCCGACCGATTCGCTGAAGTTCGAGATCGTCGGATCGAAGAAGTTGAGTTGACGCTATCGTGACGACCCAGGAAACCAAAATCATTATCCGCGACCTGCGCAAGCGGCTCGGTCGACGCGATGTCCTGCAAGGACTGAACCTCGAGATCGAACGTGACCAACGCGTCGCGCTGATCGGCTCGAACGGCGCCGGCAAGACTACACTGATCCGTTGCCTGCTCGGCGAATACACACGCCAGGGTGAGATCCAATTGCTGGGCCACGATCCGCGGCGCCATCGCACCGAGGTGCTACAACGCGTCGGCTTCGTACCGCAACTCCCGCCGCCGTTGAAGATGCCGGTCGGCCAGTTGATCCGTTACGTGTCGTCGCTGTGCCACGCCGATCGACAGCGTATCGTCGACGTTGCCGCACAACTCGGTTTCGATGCGGAACGCTTCCGGCATCACCCCTTCGTACGCCTGTCGGGCGGTCAGAAGCAGAAGCTGCTGATCGCCACGGCACTCGGCCGCGACACCGAGGTACTGGTGCTCGACGAACCGGCGGCCAACCTCGATCCCGATGCGCGTAGCACCTTCTTCGATCTGCTCGCCGAACGGCAGAAACACGCGGTGATGTTGATCTCCAGCCACCGACTCGACGAGGTCGCCGCACTGGTCAATCGTGTAATCGAACTCGATCAGGGCAAAGTGGTACTCGATGACCGCGTCGCCGACAGCATCGACCTGACCAGTCGTCTGCGCTGCGAGATCCGCCTGACGCGTGCCGAACCGGCTTTCACCAAGGCAATCACCGCGTGGCGCTTCGACGGCGACGGCAGCGGGCTTGTCTGGCGCGGCCAGATCGCCGGTGCCGACCGTCTGCGCTTCCTCGGCATGGTGTCTCGCTACGTGGCGTTGATCGCCGCACTCGAACTGCACGAAGCAGACAAGGCGGCGCAGCTCCAGGAGCGTGCGCATGGCTAGACGACCGCTCCCTGGCCTGTTGATCGCGTGGCTGTTGATGTCCGTGTCGTTGCCGCTCGGTGGTTGCTCCGGCGAAGCAGGCACCGGACCGGCCGACGTGATATGGGATCGCGATGTCTGCACACGCTGCAACATGGTGTTAAGCGATCGGCAACACTCGGCGCAGGTTCGTCGGCCGGCCAGCGACGCAGCGCGCGGCATGGTGAAGAAATTCGACGACCTCGGCTGTGCCGTGCTGTGGCTGGATCAACAACCGTGGCGTAACGAAGCCGGCGTCGAGATCTGGGTCAATGACTATCAGACCGGTGAATGGATAGATGCACGCACGGCCTACTACGTCACCGACCGGCAGACGCCGATGCAGTACGGCTTGGGCGCACAGATGACATCAACGCCCGGCAGCCTGTCGTTTGCCGATGCCCGCGAGCATATCTACCGCGTTGAACAGAAATTCAACGTACATGGCGGCAATCTCGACCACGACGAGATACCGCAGATCCGTTAGGCAACGAGCGATGCAATATTTTCTACTGACAGCCTGGACCGATGTACTCGAATCGCTGCGTGCGCGCTGGTTCACCGTGTATGCCGCCGTGTTCGGCAGTTTGGTCGTGTTGTTGTTCGTACTCGGCCTCACCGAATCGCGCGTGATGGGCTTTACCGGCCTGTCACGATTGATGCTCACCTACATCCAATTGAGCATGGCGATTCTGCCGATCTTCGTGCTGATCACGACGGTACGCTCGCTTGCCGGCGACCGCGAGGCTGGCGTATTTGAATACCTGTTGGCCTTGCCGGTGCCGTTGTCTGCCTGGTACTGGGGCAAACTCGCCGGTCGTTTCCTGATGGTATTCACGCCGGTCTTCCTGGCGATGCTCGGGGCAATAGTCTGGGGGCAGATCCAGGGTGCTGAGATTCCCTGGCGCTTGTTCGCCTATTACACCGGCCTGCTGCTCTCGCTGTCGTGGTGTTTTCTCGGCATCGGCATCTTCATCTCGTCGGTTGCCCGCTCGGTAGACGTCGCACAGGGTGCCGCATTCATCGTTTGGCTCACCCTGTTGCTGTTCCTCGATCTGATTCTGCTCGGCGTGATGATTCAGCAGCAGGTACCGGCCGAGACCGCCGTCGGTATCGCCCTGGCCAACCCAATGCAGGTATTTCGCACCGGTACGATGATGCTGTTCGACCCGCAGCTGGTGATGCTCGGACCTGCTGCCTACGTCATTCTCGACACCTTTGGCACGACGGGCTACATGCTGTACGCCCTCTCCTATCCCATCGTTCTCGGTACCTTGATGGCCTGGATTGGCTTCCTGCTGTTCCGTCGTGGAGACTTACTATGACGACCACGTCGGTATCCGCCGAAGAAACACGTCCCCGCTTACGTCAGGGCGTACGCGGCATCGTACTGTTGGTCGCACTAGCGACGCTCTCTTATGTCGCCGCCCATCTCTGGACCCAGTACTCGACCAAACCGGTACTGAACGCAGAGCAATCGGCAGACTGCGACCTACACCAGGGGGCCTGTACGGCAACTTTCGACGACGGACGTACCGTTCAACTTGAATTCGAACCAAAAATCATCTTGCCGGCCGAACCGGTTCGGTTGTTTGTTGAAACGACAGGGTTCGCTGCCGACGCGGTGACGGTCGAGTTCACCGGCGTCGACATGAACATGGGCAGGATTGAAACAGAACTGTTGGACACGGGGGAGTCTTCGTTTACCGGTGACAGCATCCTGCCGGTCTGCATTCGGCGATCCATGACATGGCAGGCCAAGGTCACCGCACACGGCAGCGACAGTGTGTACCAAGGACTCTATACATTCACCAGTAGCCGGCGCTGACGGACACTCATCCTTCGGCACCAATAGTCGGGGGGCAGCACAGCGCCGCCAAGTCAGCCTCGCGATATTGACGGACAACGACCATGATTGCGGCTGACACCGTGCAACAGGATCTAGGCAAGCCACCAGGCCGTATTGCGGGCAACCGTGGAATCTGGGTCGGCATCGCATGCGTATTCGTTGAGTTCGGCGTGCTGTTCATCGTCTACTTCGTCGCCCGCGCACACTTCCCGGAGATGTTCCGTAACGGGGCCGAGCTGCTGTCGCGAACCTCCGGGACATTGATCACGCTGTTCATGATCAGTAGCAGTTTCTGCCTTGCCGCGTCGGTGGTCAGCATCCGCAACGGCGAAAGAAAGGCATCGCTCAGATGGCTGATCGGCGCACTGGTGCTGGCATTCGGTTATCCGATCACAAAGTTTTTCGAAATCCAGTGGAATCTCGCCCACGGCGTGGATGCACAGGCGGGCGTGTTCGTTGGCGCCTACTACTACCTCACGCTGAACCACTTGGTGCACGCCAGTTGGGGCATCCTCGGCATGTTATGGGTTTTTGTTCGACACGCCGCCGGGGTCTACTCGGCCGAGGATTACAGCGGCCTCGAAGCACTCGCGAGTTATTGGCACTCGACCGACATCATCTGGCTGGTGATCTTTCCGTTCTTCTACGTTTTGGCCTGACCGATGAATCAAGCAGACAGTAAACCCTTGCGCAGTTTGAGACCGCTCCTATTCGCCTGGGCCGCGCTGGTCGTGCTGACACTACTCAGCACCGTACTCGGACAGGTCTTGAAAGGCACGGAAGGATTGACGGCGATGGTCGCTGCCATCATCTGGTTGAAAGCCTGGCTGGTCGCGTACTACTTTCTCGAAGCCAGTCACGCGCACACATTCATACGCCGCCTGGTGTTCATCTTTATCGCGTACGCACCCGTACTACTGGTGCTGACAGACAGTTTCGGGGCGAAGTTTGCGGCATGGCTGTCGCTTTAACGGACCAGCGCAGTACAACGCGGACCAGCCGCTAACCACCGGCGACTATCTGCAAGGCATCCGCGGCGGCGAATATGGATAGCCATTCATGACCACACCCAGGTCTCAACACATAGCTGAAACGTCATATTGTTCTTAACGAGATCCGGCGCTCCGTTGTTGTCGACCCACACGTTTCCACCATTGACGACCAGTTTTCCATCAACAAGCTCGGTTCTATGCTCACTGATCCACCCCGGCTTCGCTCCTGTTGTCGGCACCTTCTCAATCTTCATCGACACAATATCCAGCGCATACACCGGGGTCTCACCGTCGACCCTGTCGTCGGGATAGCCTAAGCAACCAATGATGATCAGGCGATCACCGACCAAGGTGGCGGTGTGAAAGTCCGTCGGCGGAAACCGGTCTTTGGGATAGCCGTATACCTCAATGTCTCCGCCACGCCCAAATACGATGACGTCGTTATAGATGCAGAAGTCCGGGTCGTAATAATCCTCATGCTCACCCGCGATTTCTATGATCGTGCCGTCGTCGAGGATGTTTGTTGTACGTCCATAGCGTTGGTAGCTCCAGATCGGAGCGCCGCCGTTGTCTTCGTCGAACTTCTGCCTGGCTGTCCAAGCCGAAGCACCGGACCCGATCATGTCGAGCCAGAAAGCGTTCGTACACCTTTCCGGGTTGCAAGACCCGAACCTACGATGTTTGTTGGACAGATACTCTTCTCGCTGAACGCTGAGCTCTCCATCCACCCTCGTACCAACCAGCGCTGCATGCATCTCGCGATTGATAGCGTTGATGTCGTCGCCTCGACCAACAAGCAAACGCACGATATCGAGGTTGGCCGCGACCTCGATAGCCCGCTGGGGGATATGATCTGTGGTAGAAATATCCGCCCCCTGAGTGATCAGGAAGCGAACGCTTTCTGTTTTGCCTTGCCCCGAAGCATCGATTAGCGCCGTCGTGCCAAACTCGTCGGTTGCCTCGATATCGAAACCCTGTTGAGTCAACCATCTCAACATTGCAACATTGTCGCGTTGAATGGCGTACTGCAACGGTGTCTTTTGACATCGGCCGACTGCTTGACGGTCCGCGCCAAGCTCCAGCAGCAGAGCAGATTTCGAGACATCGCCAACAAGTATCGAGAACAGAAAAGGCGTTCGCTGCCAAAAATCGCGGTGTTCCAAGTCGTCGTGCTGTGCGACGGCGCTGCGGACATCGTTCGTTGCTCCATAAGCGATCGCATAGAATGTCGGAGACCATCGCAGTTGCTCAGCATTGGCGTGTGATTCCAACAGCAGCCTGACGACGTTGAACCGCCCATTGTTGGACGCCACCCTCAACGGAGATTCACCGTATTGGGTGACCGAATCGACATCCGCTCCTCGCTCGATAAGGGTACGCACCCGATCATAAACGTCGACTTGATCTTCATAGATCGTTTGCAACAGGCTTTTTTGACTCACTAGTCCTCCTTGATATCGAGCATGGATGCAGAATGAAATAGCAGGGGTCAGAGAAACGTAGCCGGCACTGGCTACGACCCATTGGCAACACCCTTGTTCCCATCAAAGCCTGGGGCGGACATTCCTTGCGCCTGGCAAGGTTGTAGCACAACGTCGTTGGCGCCGAGTTCGGCCAGCAGGTCGAGCAAGCGTGTGAGCTTGTCGGTAGCCAACAAGTCGTTGTGCACGGTTACCCGCACCTCATGCGCTACCCCGGAATCGACCAGGTACTCAAGACTCTCGAGCACCCGCTCCCCGCTACCGGGAACACCGGTTAGTCCAGCGTAGTCTTCAGGCAGCGCCTTGAAATCCAACGCAACCCAGTCGACGGCCGGCAACAGTTCATCGAGCCGCTCTGGATAGCAGCCAGCGGTATGCAGCCCGACCTTGAGCCCCAGCGAGCGCACCGCACGGATAGCGTACGGCAACCCCCGCTGGGCCGTCGGTTCACCACCGGAAAACACAACGGCCTCAATGGCACCCAGGCTGCCTTTGATCGATTCCAGCACGGCAGCCCAAGATATCTCGCTGTACAGCATGCGCGGCAACAACTGCGGGTTGAAGCAGTAGCGGCACCGCCACGGACATCCCTGGCACATGACAGCCGAGGCAGGCGCACCGGGGAAAGCCGCTGGAGCCAACGGCGCGTATGCGCCGATCTGCATTTGTCGCATGGCGGGGAGCCCTCCGTATTGACTAACCGAAATACCTGTTGGCGGGAAACCCGCCAAGTTTAACGGCAACGCGGCCTGTTGTTCTGCTGATGGCCGTCAGGCTTGATGGCAATCAGTTTTGCAGGTACCCGCGCAGTTCCCTGGCGATCTCCTCCGGCGGCATGCCATGCGCAAATTTAGTCAGGAATTCTCCATTACGCCCGAGCAGATACAAGCTGGCAGTGTGATCCATCGAGTAGCGGTCTGGATTGCCGCTCTCTGCTTCTACCCGTTCGTAGCGCGCCTTGAACAACTCGGCAGTGCGTTTCAGTACCTCCGGGCTGCTGGAAAGACCGAGCATACGCGGGTGGAAATAGGTGACGTACCCGCCGAGTACTTGTGGCGTGTCGCGCTGTGGGTCGACAGTGATGAACAGCGGCTGTATCTGCTCCTGTTCGTCACCGAGCAGCTTCAGTGCTTTCGACATCGCCGCCAGCGATGTTGGGCAGATATCCGGGCAAAAGGTGTAGCCGAAGTAGATGATCTGTAGCCTGCCTTGAAAATCAGTGTTGGTCACGGTGCGGCCGAACTGATCGATCAGCAGATAACGCGGTGTGACCTGCTCGGGAAACAAATGTTCATCAGGGGCGGTTGCATCGACGGTTTGAAGCTCCGACTGATCGCGTTTCGGTGCAAATCGTTTCACGCAGCCCGCGATCCTGCCGAAGTTGTCGCGCATCATGTCGACGTACAACGCTGGACCGGTCGGCATGCCGCTACCCAGGGAGTCGATCTCGACAACATTGACTGGCAAGCCGTCGGTCACCATCTCGAGGTGTGACTGCGGCATACCCTTTTCGACAAACACGCACGCCCCTTCCACTTCGACCAGGTCACTACGCATCGTCAGCAGGTGAACGGCAACCGAGGAACTGTCACCACCGGGGCGGACCACGCTACCGGCGACGTGCATCGCATAGGCCTGTTCAAAGTACTGATGCGTATCGTGATAGAAAAACACAGGCACGCCGCTGACGTCGCGATAGGCGAACTCCATCTCGCGATCCAGATCAGCAATGGTTTGCAGCATCGACGCACGATTGCGTTCGTAGTGCGCAGCATTTGCGGGGTCGATCGCAGCAAGACGCCGCGTCATATCATCGAGCAGGATCAGCGCATTGCGGCTGTCGAGCCAGAAAAAAGCATCGCGCTGCGTATCGTCATCGCGGGCCGACAACACTTTGAGTTGATCACTGTCGAGCAGGGTTTCGACACGCACCTGACCACTCAGTCGCCCGACCAGCGGGGCGAGCCGCGCCTCGAGCTCCGGCCCTACCCAGATCAGCAGATCGGCATCGGCGATCGCAGCCCGTTGCGCCCCACCTGGCTCAAACCGCCAGGGTTCAACTTCCCCATTGATCAGCAGTACCGGTTCCGCGACGCCCTGCATGATGCCGGCGACGATCGAATGCACCGGCTTGATCGTGACGACAACCGACGGTGCGGCATTCGCAACCGCAGCGATCAAGGTCAGGCACAATGCCAGCGTGATGACTCCACATGCCGGATTGAAACGACTCGACCTCACCATACACCTACTCGATTTATCATCAACTCTTACAAAGCAGGCTATTCAGCAACGAACGCCTGCCGCATCGATTCGATGCGTTCACCAACCTGATCTTCAAAACCACCCCTGCCCGGGCATGGCCGTTGTTCGCGCGCGAAAGCAAGAAACGATTTATTCGTCGCCTCATCGAACGCCAGACCGAAACTGCGCTCTTTCGGCGCGTTGGCCACCACCGCCGTTTTCATGCGCCGAACCTGATCGAGGTATTTGCATTGCAGTGCGACACCGTTGAGCTCACCAAGTGCGGTGACAGCATCGTACTGAGCGGTCTCACCCGCCGTTGCCGTTTGCGCCAGCAGCAAAAAAAGTGGTGCCAGATATGCCCGTTTCACGACTGTATGTTCCTCGTACTATCTGGGGTGAAATGCTATCGCAAGGCGGCGAAGCGCGACTTGATATAAGCCAAGCGGCACCATCCAAACAATGTCGCCCCCCGCTATTCGGGCAACGTTGCCGGTCGATTGGCGACCTTTGAGAAATCGGCATTTTCGATATCGGCGTTGCTGAAATCGGCCCCGCGCAGACTGGCACCGACGAATGATGCCCGGCGCAGATCAGCACCATTTAATTGTGTCTTTACCAGGGTTGCCGCAGAGAAATCAGCCTGCTCGGCAGCAGCACCCGTCATCTTTGCGTATGACAGATCGGCGGACCGGAACCTTGTTCCGATCGCGACCACCCGCAGCATGTTTGCGCGCCGCAGACTGGCGCCCGAGAAATCGGCCTCTTCGACCTCAATATCTTTCATGTATGCCTGAGACAGTTCGGCGTCGACGGCCTTGACCCCGTTGAGCAACGCACCGAACAGGTTAGTTCTGAAAAGTCGTGCATCGCTGAAATCGGCGCCATCGGCGACCACGTGAAACATGTCAGCACGGCTGAAATCCGCGTCTTGCACATCTGCATCGATCAACTTTGCCCAGCGCAGGTCGGCATTGCGCAGATCCGCGCCACCAAGGTTCGTAGCGGTGAGGTTCGCATTACTCAGATCGACACGCCGCAGATCGACGCCACGCAGATCGCGACCGGCCCACGCCGCACCGGGACTGCCGCAATGACGCAGATCGGAGAATGCTTCAGGCAGCAGGCAGTCGCCGACCGGCAGCGTCGAATCGGCGTTGGCGCCCGCGGTAACGGCGACACCCGACAGGGTAAGTAGCCATGCACGGGCTGTGCGCCTGATGCCGGCAAACTCAATCGTCGAGCGTCGACAGATAGGCGAAGATATCCCGCAACTCGTCGCGGCTGAAGTCTGCAAGCAGTCGGTCATCGGGCGCCTCCGGATCATGGATACGCACACCTTTGAGGTATTTGTCGACTTGGCGCCACAGATACGCCGTGTACTGACCGGCCAGCAACGGAACGATAGAACCGGCATCGCCGCGCCCGTCACGTCCGTGGCACGAGGCACATTCACGTTTGTACAACTTTTCACCCGCGCCGACATCGCCTTCGGCGCGAGGAATCTGCAATACCCGTTTGGCCGCCTCCAGACGCGCCAAGGCATCGAAGCCCGGATCGTTTTCATCCACCGGCGCCAACCGTGTGGGCAGCTCGATGGCTGTCAGGTACGCAGCGATATCCTGAATGTCGTCGTCCGGCATCTGGCGATCGTCGACGTACTCGACCATCGCGAGGTTGGGGCGTTTGCGTTCGCGAAACAGCACCAACTGGTCGACCAGAAATTGGTACGGCTGACCGGCGATGCGCGGATACTCGCCCTGTTTACCACCTTCGCCGAACTCGCCATGACAGCCGGCGCAGACCTCGTTGATTTCCTCACCCACGTCGAGATCCGGCTCACGCGCCTGTGCGATGCCGATCACGAGGGTCAGCACAACAGTGACAACAGCAACCCGTAGCTCAGTCAAACAAACCGGCACGATGAACAATATCGGCTGTGACCTTTTCCGTGGCTAAGGGTGTATACAGTTTGATCAATGGCTGGTACCGGCTGATCGGTTGATCTTGTTCGACACATTGTATTTGCCAGAGGGTTTCACCATCGGCAGGCGCTTTTGTACTTGTCGTGTCTCTGCATCATAGACCAGCACGGCGCCGTCCATGTCCCAAATACTGAGTAGCGCATGTTTGCCCAACCTATCGAACTCGACGTGTGCAGCCGTCTTTCCCGGTTCCGGCCGCAAAGTGTCGACGATCTCAAGCGTGCGCTTGTCGATGATATGTACCTTGTCCTTGTTCGGCCCGAAGAACACATCGACCCAGGCATAGGGCGTATTCTCGTGACTGCGCATGAAGAAGCCCGGGCCCTCGGTCGGAATGCGTTTGATCGTCTTCCAGGTCGTCATGTCGATGATGCTGACCTCGTTCTTCTTCAAGTGCGGCGTGGCGAGCACCGTGTGCCCCCGATATTCCCACGTGATGCCAGAACCGAGGTGCGGCATACCATCGAGATCGAGTTCGGCAATCTTGCGCCCGACATCCATCTGCACGACCTGACCGTTCTTGCCGTTGCGCGCCGCACCGATCAGCAGACGATACGACTGGTCGAAGAAGAAATCGTCGAGGTAATCGTCGAGGCGGATTCGACGCACCGGAAAATCACCGCCGGCCTGCGACACGCCCTCGCCCATGCGGTAGTCATGCATCGGGCCGTTGTAGACCGGCAATGCCGTGTCGGCATAGATGATCTCCCACACCTCGGGAATATCCTTGAGCGCCGCAACGAAGCTGTTGCGCGGCCCGGCATCGTAAACGGCACTGACACGCGAACTCTTGCCGTGGTCGTCTTGTACCGGGATGACCTTGATCGGTTTCAGATTCTGCGTGTCGAGCAGCACCAGGGTGTGCGGCAGGTAGTTGGCGACCATGGCATAACGACCGTCCGACGACACCGCGAGGTTGCGGGTATTGATACCCGCGCGCACCTCGGCGACGGTCTGCAGGCTCCACATGTCGAACTTGCTGACCCATCCGTCGCGCGAAGCGAAGAACACGAAGCGACCGTCCGGCGAATATTTCGGGCCACCATGAAGCGCATATTGTGTTTTGAAACGATGGATGGGCTCGAAGGTATCGCCGTCGAGTATCGTCGCATGGTGATCGCCCAACTCGACGACGACGAACATGTTCATCGGATCGGCGCTGTGCACCGGCTTGTTCGGCAGCGTATCCGACTCGACCAGGACTTTGCGACTCGCCTGGATCTGTGCCATGCCCCACTCCGGAACATGATCGAGTGGCGTGTAGACATAATCGGCAAGCGCGGCGATCTGCGTCTCGTCGAGCACATTGGCAAACGGCGGCATCTGTGTCGCCGCGCGTCCGTCGCGAATCGCGATGATCGCCTGCGCGCGTTTCAGGCGCGTGAGGTTCTCCGGCAGCAGCGCCGGACCCATCAGGCCGAGACGATCGTTGCCGTGACACTGTGCGCAGTGTTGGGCGTACAAGGCCGTGGCATCAGGGCCGTCGGCGGCAAGCGCACCACCGGCAAACAGTACTGCGGTCATGCAAAGCCAGTGCGCCGCGAGCCTCATGGCGACTCCGGATCGATACGATACGCCGCATGGCACGCAACACAGTTCTGCATCAGCGTTGCCAGCTCAGCGGAAATAACCGTGGCGTCATCCATCTGTTCGGCATTTATTGCGAGTTGGTCGAACCGGCTGTGCGTATCGAATCCCAGCCGTTTGAAGGCCAACGGCAGCTTACCGACAAGCGTGGTCGGTACGCCCTGCTGCGCACCGGCGCCCACCGAGCGCGCAGCACGCGCCGCCGCTTCGGCATCGCCGTCAGCCACCGCCTGCGTGATCTGCTGAACCGCCATCAGGAAGGCGCGCATCTCGCCCAGCACCAGATCCCTTTCGCCGGGCAGCAACATGATGGCCTCGCGGCCGTCCGATGCCGGTAAGGTGTTGCCTCGAATCACAAACAGATAAGCCATCGTGAAAGTCGCGACGGCAAACACCGTCGCCACCAGCCAGCCCAAACGATTCATTTCAAGAACTACCTATCGTTTTCGTTTCGCCCCAGCGGTACGGATGAACGGTGATCCGCTCGCCTTGGCCGCTGACACCGATCTCGTCATCGGTTAGATAACAGCCGGGGTCCTCGGCCCACGGGTTGCCGGTCAATTGCCAGGCGCGGGTACGACTGTTGCCGCGGCAGATCGCAATCTTCCGGCAGGCGGCACAGCGGCCTTCGACCGGACGCTCTTTCTGTTTCAAACCCGCCATCAACGGATCGCTGGTATCGCACCAAATCTCTGAAAACGGCCGCTGCAACACGTTGCCCAACGTGTAATCCCACCACATGGTGTCGGGATGCACGTTACCCAGGTTATCGATGTTGGCGATGTTGACACCGGAGGCATTGCCGCCCCAACGCTTCAGCATCGCCTCCAGACGTTCCACACCGGCGGGGTGATTACGCCGCACCCACTGCAACAGGTAGGCACCATCGGCATCGTTGTTGCCGGTGACATACTCTTTCGGCTCGCCGCGTCGGATCTGGTTCCAGCAGGTGTCCATCAACAGATCCATCGCCGCACGCGTGATCTTATGGTGTGCATCGTGCGTACGGTTCTTGTTGCCGCGACCGGCGTAGTTCAGGTGTGAAAGATAAAACTTGTCGACGCCTTCATCGTCCATCAGTTGCAGAAGGTCGGGCAGGTCGCGAGCGTTTTCCTGTGTCAGGGTAAAACGCATGCCGACTTTGATACCCGCTTCTCGGCACAGGCGGATACCTCTCAACGCTTCATCGAACGCACCGATTTTCCGGCGAAACAGGTCATGGGTGGCACGCATGCCATCGAGACTGATCCCGACATAGTCGTATCCGATGTCGGCAATCTGCCCGATGTTTTCTTCGGTGATCAGCGTGCCATTGCTCGACAATCCAACATAGAACCCCATGGCCTTGGCATGCCGGGAGATATCGTAGATGTCCGGGCGCATCAGTGGCTCGCCGCCCGACAGGATCAGTACCGGCACGCCGAAACCCTTGAGATCGTCCATGACGTCGTAGACCTGCCCGGTGGACAGCTCGCCGGGAAAATCTTTGTCTGCCGACGTCGCATAACAGTGTTTGCACGTCAGGTTGCAGCGGCGGATCAGATTCCAGATCACGACCGGGCCGGTCGGCGCGGCAACCTGAGGACGGCGACCCGATGCTTTGGGATTAGCCAATGCCTGCATATAACGTGTCAGACGAAACATTGCGCTACCCCTTTCAAACGGCCACCCGCAGGCCGGTCTTCTTCAATACCGCGCTGCTGAACAACACGTCGTGCGAACGCCCCGCGTCGCCGATCTCGGCCGCTAGCAGGTCGGTTTTCGCCAGCACTTCATCGCGATCTCTACCGTGCACCATGGCAAACAGGTTGTACGGCCAGACGCCCGGATACCGCGGCCGTTCATAACAGTGGCTGACGTAATCCAGTTGACCGATACGCTCACCGATCTCCGCAACCCGCTCGTCAGGCACATTCCACACCGTCATGCCGTTGCCGCGCAGGCCGAGTGCATAGTGATTGGGTATCGCCCCAATACGACGGATCGCGCCACTGCTACGCATTTCGCTCAATGCCGACATCACCTCGAACTCATCCACATCGAGTTGCTCGGCGATCGCAAGGTAGGGTCTCGGCAGCAGCGGCAACCCTGTCTGGGTTGCCGCGATCAATTGCCGATCGAACAGGCTTGGCGTCGCCATCGTCGACGGTGTGGTCATAACGTCTTGCGGCACAGGCACCGTCGATACGTGCTGCTCGCCATCGATCGACAGCCAAAGCCCCAAGTAGAACTCACGCAGTTTGGGAAAGTTGTACACCGCAAGGCCGGTGGCGTCGCCGATGTCGGCCAAACATGTTTCGATCTCGCAGTGGACGTCGCTTGCGACGACAAACCACATGTTCAACTGGTGGTCGCGCCGATAATTGTGCGCGATCAGCGGATGCTGATTGACGATTGCCGCGACCTGATCGAATTGCTCGTCGGGCGAAGCGAGGGCTGCAAGTGTCACGCCGCCACCAAGGCGAACGGCATCGTAGAGCGGCCCGAAACGACTCAAGACCCGCTGCTGCAGAAGCTCAGCAATAGTCTGTATCAGGACGGTCTCCGTTATGCCGAGCTTTGCCGCGACACTGAGATAAGGTCTCTCAACAATCGGGAAACCGCCCTGAAACCGGTTGATGAAATCGACAGCCTGCGGGCTCAGCGTCATTGTTGACCGCCTCCCGCTGCTTTGCGTGATTCCGTGCTGTCCGTGCCGCTGCCGTAGCGTGCGCCGCGCTGTTTGAAGCGACGTCGACTGAACAGCACGTCGTGCGCGTAGTCCTGCATGCCGGCCTCGACAATCATCGTATCGATGCAGGCCAGTACCTGTTCGCGATTCTGGCCATGGATCATCGTGAACAGATTGTACGGCCACTGCGGCAAACGCCGCGGACGGCGATAACAAAGGCGCACGAACGGCAGTTCGCCCATGCGTCGCCCGATCTCGCGAACCTCGTCGTCGGGTACATCCCAGACGACCATCGCGTTGGCGGCATAACCCAATTCGTGGTGACGCACGACAACGCCGAGGCGTTTGATAACGCCCTGCTCGATCAGGACACGCAGTTGACGCAGCACTTCACGCTCGCTCATTCCTACCTGGCGTGCGATCTCCGCATAGGGATCGGCGACCAGCGGCAGGCCCTGCTGAATCAACGCAATCAATGCGCGCTGCTTGGGGTCATTCAACGCCGGATGCGGCGTAACGTTCATGTCCATTGCAGATCAAACCCCAGGTCGATGAAAAAATCCTCGAGCATCGGCAGATCCAACGGCTCGAGGCCGGTCTGGTAAGCGATATCACACAGCACCCGGTCGAGCCGTTCGTCATCCGCGGCTGTGATCACAAACCACAGGTTGTACTCATGTTCACGCTCGTAATTGTGGTTGACCTCGGGCAACGAACTGACAAACTCAGCCACGCTCTCAAGGCGTTCTCGCGGCACGGCAAGCGCGGCCAGCGTACTGACACCAATGCGGTTCGGACTGAACACCGGCCCGACCCGGCTGACAGCACCGCTGTCTTGCAGGCGTTCCAGGCTTTCGAGCACCTCAGCCTCACTGACACCGAGCCGTTCCGCGATCGTCGCGAACGGACGCACAGTGAGCGGCAGACCGCGTTGGAAATCGTTCAGCAGATGCTGTTCCATCGCACTGAGGTCAAGCCGGGGGGCACGCTGTCCGCCGCGCATCATGTCACCTACAACCCGAGCCGATGGGCACGCGCGGTCAGAAAGATACCGCTCGGTTTCTTGGCGCTGAATTCGGCCAGGCGCTGATAGGTAGTCGTGTCGTAAACATCGACCCGGTCTGCATCTCTGACCGATACCCATACCTCTTCGCCGCGTGGCTCGAACTCCATGTGCAATACGCCCGGGCCGGGCGTGAGAGTCTTCACGACCTTGTGTTGCGGGACGTCGATAATCTGCACCATGTCGTTTTCGGGCATTGCAAAGTTCACCCAAACCTCGCGACCGTCGGGTCGGGCCATCACGAACACGGGCTGACCATGCACAGGTATGCGGTCAACCTGCCGCCACGTCTGCATGTCGATAACCAACACCTCATGGCGGCCGACCGCCGGTACGAATGCATGAGTGCCGGCCACTGCCCAACCTTCGAGATGCGGCATTTTGTACACCGGCAGCTTGTCGTTGCCTTTGCCGTAGTCGGCCAGCACGCGCTTGACGCCGGCCTGCGTATTCCACAGGTCGAGCAGCGCAAGCCCGTCTTCGCCGAACAGGCCCGCGACATAGTAGCGACCGTCCGGCGTAATCAACGCATCGTAGGGGTTGATGCCGATGTCGGTGAACTTCTCGATAACGGGCTTTGCCGGATCCTTAAAGTCTGCAATCCAGATCTGACCGGCATCCCACAGGCTGAACACGAATCGCTTGCCGGGCGCATCGACTAGGCCGATCACCTTCGACAGCTGGCCCGGGGCATACTCGGCCGGGATATCTGCGACCTGTTCCAGCGATGCCGCATCGAACACCTTCACACCACCGGGCGTATAATTCGACACCGCGACGAGCCTGCCATCCTGCGAGATCGCGCCGCCGATGCTGTTGCCGGCCTGTACCGTGCGGCCGACGAGTTTGGCGGTCAACAGATCGACCTTGCTGAGCCCACCGTCGCGGCCGAAAACAAAGGCATATCGTCCATCGCGCGAATAGACGGCGGATGCGTGCGACAGGTCACCCAGGCCGGCAACGCGACCGATGGCGCGGTTGGTCGTGGTATCGATGATCTGCACACTGCCGTCGGCACGTTCGATCACGATGCCGAGGTCTCCCGTACCGCGTATCGTATCGTCGGCTTTGGCAGCGAAAGCACCGAGCAGCAGCGCCAGCAGAACGACCATAATCACGACGGTTTTCAGTTCGGCGACCAGTGTTGATCGTGTATCGACCGCTTCGTCGGCCATCACTTCGCTGTTCATTGTTGGGCTTCCTGAGTCAAGAGTTGCTGCACCAGCCAGGTTGCTTCGTCTTCGGTCAGCATCGGCCGCCATGGCGGCATCGCAGTGCCGGGCCTGCCGTCCATGATGGTCTGCACGAGAAACGCGGGCGGCTTGCCATTCAATGTTTCCGGCAACAAGGCGGGGCCGAGACCACCTTTCAGGGTCAGGCCGTGGCATGAGCCACAATCGTGGTGGAGCATGTGCAGCAGCCTCTGCTGGCGTTCGCTGCCCGGTGTGGCGGCCCAGACGGATGTGCAGAGACTAAGCGCCAGCAGAACAATCGAGCGTTTCATACCCCATCCCTACCGACGCAGGATTGAACCAATCAAGTTCGCCGGCCAGCGCCACGGTGCGACCGATGACGATCAACAGCGGCGAAGGCATACCCATGCTGCTGACCCGTGACGACAGTGTCAGCAGGTCGCCGAACACACGTCGCTGCGTCGCCAGCGTACCGTTGTGAATGGCCAGCGCCGGCGTTGCCGGATCCAGGCCTTCGGCAACCAGCGCCTCGCAGATCCGACGAAGATTCGACTTGCCCATGTAGATCACCAGCGTTGCATGGGGATCGGCCAATGCACGCCAGTCGAGATCGATGGGTTCATCGTTACGAAAATGTCCGGTTACCAGGCGAACGCCACGGCTGATGCCGCGATGTGTGAGAGGTACGCCGGCGTAGGCACTGCAAGCGGTTGCCGCAGTGATTCCGGGCACCACTTCGAAAGTGATATTGTGACGACGAAGATGCAGGGCCTCTTCGCTGCCGCGCCCGAATACAAACGGGTCGCCCCCTTTGAGTCGGACAATCTTGCGCTGGCGTTGCGCCAGGCTGACCAGCAATTCGTTGATCTCGTCTTGCGGTAGGCTGTGCTTGCCCGACGTCTTACCGACATCGATGCGCGATACACCGGCAGGTATCAGGTCGAGAATCGCCGGAGAGATAAGCCGGTCGAAAACGACGACGTCGGCCGACTGCAGCAGGCGCAGCGCCTTGACGGTCAACAGATCGGGATCGCCCGGTCCCGCACCTACCAGATACACCTTACCTTTCTGCAACATCGTGTGTCCCGGTCACTTTCGTCTTACTGGAATGCGCGGGGCTCGGCGCCCCGCGCGGCTGTGTCATCAATAGATGTCGTGCATGGTGTTGTAGACGTTGAACTTGCCGGTGGGCGTGATCAGACGATCGTCTTTGATGACCGTCTTCAGCTTACGAGTCTTGTCGTCTACGACGACAATCGCCGACTTCTGCTCTTTGCCGTTCCACACCGAGAACCAGACTTCGTCGCCTGCCTTGTTGTATTCAGGCTGTACGACACGCTTCGGCCCTTCGCCCAGATCGGCCCACTCGGCGATCGGCAAGACGTCGAAACCTTTGTCGAGATCGTTGATGTCATACACGGCCACCGACTGGCTGATCTTGGTATCGGGGTTCAATGCCGTATCGACATACAGGTTCTTCGACTTCGGATGGGTCTTGATGAACAGCGAGCCGCCACCTTGGCCGTCGACGGTGCGCACCACCTTCCAGGCATTGTCGGCGTGCTTTTCCGGATCGGTGCCGATCACGGAGATCGTCTGATCACCGAGGTGACTGGTTGCCCATACCGGACCGAATTTCGGATCAACGAAGTTGGCGCCACGACCCGGGTGCGGGATCTGACCGACGTCGACCAGTGCCGCCAGCTTGTCCTCCTTCGAGTCGACGACAACAATCTTGTTCGACTTGTTGGCAGCCGTCAGGAAGTAACGCAGCGTCGAATCCCAACCACCGTCATGCAGGAAACGAGCAGCTTCGATCTCGGTCACTTTGAGGTTTTTGAGGTCTTCGTAGTTGACCATCAATACCTTGCCGGTCTCCTTGACGTTGACGATGAACTCGGGGTGCTCATGCGACGCAACGATCGCTGCCACGCGCGGCTCGGGATGGAATTCCTGCGTGTCGACCGTCATGCCGCGCGTACCGACGACCTTGAGCGGCTCGAGGGTTTCACCGTCCATCACGACATATTGCGGCGGCCAATAAGTGCCGGCGATGGCGTACTTGTCTTCCCAGCCCTTGTACTTCGACGTCTCGACCGAGCGCGCCTCCATACCGACCTTGATTTCAGCGACGGTGTCCGGCTGTGCCATCCACAGATCGATCATGTTGATCTTGGCGTCGCGGCCGATCACGAACAGGTAACGACCCGATGCCGACAGTCGCGAGATATGCACCGCGTAACCGGTCTTGACCACATTGACGATCTTCTTGGTATCGCCGTCGATGATGGCAACCTGGCCGCTGTCACGCAGCGTTACCGAGAACACGTTCTCGAGGTTGATCTTGTTCATCTGCTTGGTCGGACGTTTCTCCGGCGGAACCACGACCTTCCAGGTGGCTTTCATTTCTTTCATGCCGTATTCAGGCGGCTGCGGCGGCTCGTGCTGCAGGTAACGCGCCATCAAGTCGACTTCGTCGTTACTCAACTCGCCGGACGAACCCCAGTTCGGCATACCAGCAGGCGAACCGTAGGTGATGAAAGCTTTGAGATATTCGGAACCGCGCTGGCGAGTGATGTCCGGCGTTAACGGTTTGCCGGTGGCGCCCTTACGCAGTACGCCGTGGCAGCCTGCGCAGCGCTCGAAGAATATCTGTTTTGCCTTGTCGAACTCCGCTTTGGTCATGGCTGGACCTTCGCCACCGATGAGGTCTTTGGTTAAGGCCGGGTCGGTCGCGACGGGCGCACCTTCGTAAGCCATACCTTCTTTGGGTGTGCCTGGGTGGCCGCTCGTTGCTGCACTTGCCTGGGCCATCGCCAGTATCAGCGCAGACAGTGCGAAGGCACCACCTATGACTTTTCTGTTGATCATCAGAAGACTCTCCTATCTGCTCTTGGCGTCGATTCGGATGTGCAGTGTTGCGGCAAAGCCAATGCTAGATGTGGGGTGTTTGCCGACCTTGACGAATATCAAGCGGCCAAAAAAGCGACACTTATGTTGACGTGCGTCAATCGCGGGGAACGGATGCGAGGCGCGCTTTGACCTCGGCCTTCTTGCGGCGTTCTACCAACGGCGGGCAACGGTGATCGTCCCAATAAGTGACCTGACAATCGAGACAGTAGTGGCACTCGCTGTCGACGATCTCACCCGTGGGACGGATAGCTTGCACTTCGCATTCACGCGCACAAATCTGGCAGGGTTTGCCACATTCGCGCCGCCTGCGCAGCCAGTCGAAAATACGAAAACGCGACGGGAACGTGAGTGCCGCTCCGAGTGGACACAGGTAACGGCAGAACGCCTTGCGCAGGAACAATGCAATCACCAGCAATAGAACGGCATACACGACAAATCCCCACTCGCGCAGGAAACGCAACGCGAACACCGTTTTGAAAGGCTCGACTTCGGCATACAGCTCGGCCGTAGTGAGCGATTGAAGCGACAAGGCGAACAGGCCAAGCAGCACTAGATACTTCACGGCAAGTAGGCGTTCGTGCACCACACTCGGCAGTTCGAACGATTTGACACCCAGACGCTGGCCCGCACGAAACAACAGCTCCTGCAGCGCACCGAACGGACACAACCAGCCGCAGTACACACCGCGTCCCCACAACAGGATGCTGACCGCGACGAACGACCACAACAGGAACATCATGGGTTCGATCAGAAAACTTTCCCAACTGAACCCACCAAGCAGCGATTTGACGAACGTAAACACGTTCACGATCGACAGCTGCGCCAACCCGTAGACACCGATAAACATCAGGGTGAACCACAAATAGGCTGTTCTGACCCGGATCAACAACGTGGGGTGCCGCGCCAACCAATCCTGAAACAGCAGGATTAGCGTCAGTATCACCAACCCGGTCACGAGCAGGACGACTTCGGTCAGGCGTTCGTGCCAGAGTGTCAACCAGAGCGGTGGTGGTGGTTCGAAACGCCGGCCTCCGGCGTCGAGTTGGAGCATGCCGCGGGCTGTGGCCACGTTCCTGGCGCTTTCGATGATGGATCGGTTCAGCACCATCGCCGTGATGGTCGCGCCACTCAGACCGTCGATCACCTGCTTGCCCGGCGCCGGATCGCCCCCGATGCGGACATCGTCGACGATGGACAGGCCGACATATTGGTTCGCGTAGCGGATGAGATCCTCTTCTGACACGCCCGCGACCAATATCGGCTCTTCGTGGGCGAGGATACGAATGCCCTCGATGCGCCCTTGCAGGTCGAATCCGACCAGGGTATCGATCGGCTTTCCGGAATAAGCGGGTATAGGCGTTACCTCGATCGTCTGCAACGCAACGCCGAGTAGTTCGGTGTCGCTGTACACCGCCGTCGACGGCGGATGCCCGACATTGATTTCGAGGCGTTGCATGTCGGGAAACAACGCGCTGATCGGGCCGCTGACATCAGCGACCAGCTCTGCGTGCAGCACTGGGGCCACCAGCACTAGCAACAGCAGCATCGGCCAGGCCCAATGACCCGGCCCGATCTCGGCACGCAGCGTTTTGTCGTTTCTCATGGGGCGCAAACCTGAGGCAAATCGGAATCTTTCGCCTTGATCGCAATCAAGCAGGGCAAGCCCGACCACGGATATCCCATGAACATCGAAACTCACCGGAAAGTCGACATCACGGCCCAATTCGGCCGGCAGCGCTTGCGATCGGCCCCGGTTTGCCGGACCGCCCCTTTATGCTGCATAGTAGCGGGCCAATGCATGGCTGAAATGCCGACTGGACGGCCGCTGCGCCCCATTCAGTCGATACGCGCCTAAGGCGCCCGCATCACACCGCTGCCGCCGTCGAGAGGTGCAATTGGCAGAACGCAATGCGTCAAATGACTTCGCATGACACGATCGCCCGCGAAATCGTCGATTTCGCGGGGAACCACCACGATGCGACGACGATCAAACAACCCGTTACCAGTTGGTATCAGGATACCCGCGGGGCTGCGCCCCTTTTTCTAAGTCGACAAAAACCGATCCGTATGGAGAAATCTCGAATGATGAAGAAAAAATCGCTTTTCGGTGCCCTAGTGGCAGTAGGTTTGGTGTTCGGCGCCGGCAGCGCAATGGCGGCCGACGGTGCACAGCTGTACCAGAGCAAAACCTGCATGTCGTGCCACGGCGCAAACGGTGAAGCCCCGATTACCCCGATGTATCCGAAGATCGGCGGCCAGAATGCGGCTTACCTGATCCAGCAGATGAAAGACATCAAGAGCGGCGCGCGCAACAACGGTCAGACCGCCGCGATGAAAGGCATCATGGCGGCCGTCAGCGATGAGGAAATCGAAGCCATCGCCAACTGGCTGGCCACCCTCTGATCAAGGTTTCAGCCG
>MWSC01002907.1_pt1 | contig 24569 bp, 14 predicted proteins | sample 1021911 | NCBI WGS metagenome assembly MWSC01 (sample SAMN06338132, study PRJNA374545) | mollusc metagenome | biome: marine bay; material: sediment; isolation source: gill 70 cm from animal B | host: Kuphus polythalamius | place: Philippines: Mindanao | collected 2011-09-12
GCCTTGCTGCGCCTTGTGGTAGAGATGGCCGAGAAACGCCGTGCCGAAGATGTCTTCGCTAAGGATGAAGTAGCTGATATCGAGACGTTCCCGGGCACTCTCGAGCAGGCGCCAACGGGCCGCCCAGGCGATGTCGTTGTCGTCGAGAAACGTGAGTTCGGTGTCGTTGGCTTGGCGCGACGGTAATTGCTTCCAAGCTGCAAACAACGGATCGCTGCCTCCTGGTGGCTGCGTCGTACCGCGATCCGTCGGGCGCGGCGGCATCTGCGCATGCAGTGACATATTGGCGATGGTCCACACGGCCACGACCAACAAGGTGGCGGCAACGACGACTGTCGACTTTGTGTGTTTTCTGAAGCTGGCACGTTTCATTTTTTTCTGCGGTGATGCTTGCGCGGTGCGGTACTGGAGTATTGGCAATATCCGTACCTGGGCGAATCCAGCGCGGTTCAACATTCAAAATGCGCCGGCGCCGCCCGTGACAGGCTCAAATAAGCCGACGTGACTGTTGATCTAGGCCATGGCAAGAGACGAGAACTGGCCAATTGGTATACAGGGGGACGCTGGGGCAAGTGTTGCTTGCTTGGTGGCTTGATCGGGAGTCGGACCTGAGATGGGTATCGTGGAGATCCGTACGATACTACGCATAATACATATTATGTTAAATCATTAATCTGCCTCCGATTTGGCAATACTGAAGGCACACCAAAGCCGTGGAAGACTCTCTATTCGAGCAGCCAAACGGTCCCGGCATTTGTGCGGAGTTATTTCGGCCCCGCTGTCTGGGCAAACACAGATGCACACGACCAGAGTGGCAGGGCCCGCTTCAGCTAGAGCTCATCAGGGTTTCACTGCTCTGGCTGACTGGTGGTGTAGTTCATCAGGTTCTTGGTTCCCTGATCATTCACCTCAACCATTTTCTTTGCAGCTTCACCGGAGGCGAACTCGGTAGTGATACGTAGTTTCCCCAAATACTCCGGGTCGTTTAATAGTTCGAACCTTGAAAGCATATTCATCGCTTCCTTGCCCTCGCCTTGTTGAGGAGCGAAGGTTCCGATTGTCCGATCGAAGCCGGCATTCACGGAAATTGGTTCCGCCACATCCGAGTTGATCTTCACTGTTGCTAGGCTGAAATTAGTGCTCTCACCGTAGACCAAGGCGTCATTGCAGCCATTGAGTAGCAAAGCAAAACTAACTGCGACGAAATTCATACACTTTTTCACTGGCTTATCCTTTTATCGGTTGCAGTGTCGCACAACGTCTCAACACCTGTTCCAGGGTTTTTTGCGGCGTGTTCGATTGCCGCGTCTCCTGTGGCCAAACTCTCAGAAAATCGAGTGATCTGGATGCCCGTTACTTCAAAATGCGTACAGTTGTACGTTGATAATGCATCCCCGGTGTCGGTTTTCCTCGGCACATATGCTATGAACGCCCGGTCATATCCCACCAAAAGTTTGCCAGAGGTTTTTGCACTGTTGATCGATCCCGAGACTCCGATCGTCGAATCTGCCGCCACAAAAACGTTATTGCTTTCACAGCCGACAAGTAAAGCTGCAACGAAAAACGAAATAGAGAGGGTGCGAGCCAGTCCATGCGCTCGAAAATCAGATAGTTCACTCATCGAACGTGCTCCTTCTGTTTTTGACGAAGTTGATATAGCCCGAACTCGGGTTCTTGGTGTCGAAAAAGACTGAATACACTTGATAGTCAGTGCCATCGAAGTCGGCCAGGATCGCCGTTCGCTTGATTCCGATCGTGAAGGAGATCAAAGGTGGGCTCAAATGGACTTCCAATCCGTATGCCGAAAGATATCGTGAGAGGCAGGATTCGGCTGCTGGCATCTGCCTGCCGTCCCAGTGATGCGAGCCGACAATGCCATCGAAGGAATCGTCATCTACTAAGCAAACGCGCTCTGAATAACCGACGGTCAGGCCAGCATCCTTGCTCTCGGTGCGAATATGCAATCCCGGCACCGACTGCACGATCACCCACCCTCCTTCGAGCTTGGTCACGTCGAAGGAGGTAAAACCAACCCGATTCACCGCACAAGCATTCAGAGCCAATGGGACACAACAGACGACTAAAATCTTGCAACTCCAGATCAAGATATCCGTATCCCGAAAAAGCAAAGCCGAAAAATGTGAGCAGCTATTCCGCATCGGGGCAATCAATTCCGAGAAATGCTTTTTTGTGGCGCGTGGCCCGCTGCCGTGAGAAAAGCACCTGCATTTGGCTGGTCTTGTGCTTCACGCGGCTCGCGCATTCGCACCCAAAGCGCCGAGCGATTTGGGGGGGCAGATTCGCTAGATCCGCAGGTCGGCCACTTCGCACGCCGCCACGTCTGGGATGGAGAAGTGGAAATAGTCACTCAGAGTAGTCCACTCTCGTTTGTTCGGATTGAAGCCTTTCAGCTTTCCATCTAAACGCTTTAGACATTGTGCAATAGGAGTTGAATCGAAACGGTAACTGAATCTCTTCACTCCTCTCGATTGCTCGACAAAAATATTCCTCGGCAATGTGCTGAGCGAGTTGTTTAGCTCCGAAATGGCTGCTGCATAAGCGCTGATGCCGGCATGCAGCGCGTTTTTTGTCTTCTCATCGAATTTCTCATCGACGAGATCCGCTACTTGCAAACCTGCAAGAATATCGCAATCGTTGTTGCCTGCGGCGACTTTACAGAAAGCAGTTTCCGCATCGGTCGCAAATGACGACTGTAATTGTGCAATATCGGGTGCATCGAACAACGGAAGTTCCACGAGAGACCTTACGTTTTCGGTTTCTTCGCCTTCGGAGTTCAGCATGCCAGTTAGCGCCTCCTTTATCCCTATTCTGCGGTTCGCGTCATAACTCGTAGCCTCGCGTAAGATCACCCTAGCTTGCTCCAGAACCGATGCACCAGAATCGGTGCGCGAATCGACTGCGGCTCGCCGAGTACCGTCTGCATCGACGGCGACGATTCTGTCTTTCGGTAGAAATAGATTGCGAGTCGCCCTCTTGAATCCACCGAGCGCTTTAAACACGCGTGATAGTTCATTGTCGTCGACTTTTCTGCTACCTACTTCCAGTATCCCGTCGTAGTACTCTTGATGGTTGCACAATTCTCCGCGCGGCCCGATCTGCAAACTTCGATGACGTTCAACGCGACCGAAAATTTCCTCCAAGGAAGCATTGAATGGTTTATTGACGCGGAATAAGTCTCTGAGGAGATTTATACTCTCGATCGCCGAAGTGTTCGCTTGACACAGTGCCCCCAGCTTCTGAACCTGGGCAAGCATTTGTTGGCGCTGTGCTTCAACGGCATGATGGTCAACCTTGATGGGTTTTCCTTCTTTGTCTTTCTCCTGTACCGACGCCTCGATCTGCTGAACAGCCTTCTCGAGAAGCGACTCCGGATTGCCTTCCTTGCTTTCAAACTGAGTTGCATTACGCTCAACAACGCAGCCCCAACATTGGCTGTCCGGCCTGCAATCATCGCCCGCTTTGCCTTGAGCGCACTGCAGTCGATTCGAAAACTCACTAACAGTCTCTTTGCATTGCTCTGCCGTTGCATTCTCAATCAACAAGACAGACCAGTCGGGCGCAAGAAAACGTCCCTCAAACTGAACAAAGCAATCCCCGTTGCGTGAAAACTTAATGCGGTCTTTGATGTCTTCCTTCATCTCAAAGTTTGCAATTTTATCCTTCAAAATCTTGAGATTACCGAGTGTTACTCTTTCGTTACTAAAGTCACTCTTTGCATCATCAACAATCTGCCGATAATCTTTCGCATCTTTCTCACTGACTTTGTTTCGATCGAGCAGGAATTCAAAAATGTTAACATGCGCTAAATCGACTGAGTCGTACAATGCGCTCTGCCTTGCCTCTGCCGCATGGAGCGATTTCTGAAGTCTGTCGCTGTATTTGTCGAGTGTTCTTGACAAGTCAGCGGCATAGGCATCGACGAACTTCCCAACACTTGATTTCTTAGCATCGCGTACGTCGGAGAGTAATCCAGCTTCCTGTGCATTATTGAATCGGATTAAACTTGCCGCCTGCGTTCCCGCAGAAAATCTGGTGGCACAGGCAACGCTATCCCTTGACTCTATCGTGCCTCCTGATGCCATAAAACACACCTGCAAATGCTTATGATCAGGGCTCCCTAGATGCTTCATGCATTCGTTATGAGTATGTTTCTCGGTTATCCCACTGCATAATAGGTCGAATGCCACACGATGTGCTTCCTCATAAAGATCGTGATTTTTTCGATAAGGCATCGTCGGAGCATGTTTCGGTTCTTCAAAATAGATTCGCCTCATGGCTTGATAATAGCCTTCTGCGATCGTTGATAATCTCTCGTCCAACAAGAGCCCACCAGCATTCTTGAAAGTACTGACATCAGAACCTCCGCCGGCTGTCGTGCCGCAGCCTTCGTTTTTGTTGCTTCCGAACGCAAGACAATGGAAGTGACTTGGATTGCGCGAGAAGCCAATTGATGCACCAAACAGCGCGTGACTTGCAGATGGCCGTTCCCATTCGTTAGGTTGCTTCTGATCAATGCTCCTCAACTCTTCTTTCAGGCGCCGCTTTTTTGAGTATCTTGGCAAATCCGCATTACGCATAATTGCAACCTCGACGAGGCTATCGTCAACCGGCGATTCCACGGTCGAAGTCGACACCTCTACGAGCGCATCCATAGATATCAGCATTGCCCTCCTCGCCGAACGTTTACCGAGACCATCCACAGTGGTGGAACCGAGCCAGTGCGAAACGATGTCTAGAGCTGCATCTACACCGTTGTCATCCGCTTGGCCACCATCAGTTAACCGGACAAAGCCCCCATTCTTTCCGCAGTCCTTCTCTTCACGCGTCACGCCATCTATCTTCGCTTGAAAAATGCCGTCAGAAACCAATGGCGGAAATGCGGCTGAAGAAGCGAGTGCGAGAGAATAAGGAATGTCGCCTGTGAACGTCGTCTTGCGCCATTTGCCTCGCCATAGATAGCAGTCAATATCCGCCAGGCGGTCTCCATAAGAAGTATCTGACTTAGTCAGATTGGATGTGGGTCGCAAATCGTAAAATGACACGACCCGTCCGGTATGTGCATTCGTGGCGTTCACAATATGAACTGGCGGTCCATTACGGTGCGGACGTGTTATGTCTGCAACGGTCAAATGATGCCGATTGGTAAGTATTGGAGATCCCTTGCACGCATCGACCTCGGTGAGCCTCCAGTGATACTTCTCTTCCAATACATCAATATTTCGAACGTCATCGTCGAACGCTGGTAGACCCCCAAAACGGCTCGCAATATGTAACAGCCACCGTGACGACATGACGTCAAGGCGGTCTCGGTTCCGTTTCAGCAGTTCCAGCGCTGGCTTTACTTGCTCACCTTTACAGGATGCCTCAAGGTATGCCGCAATATATACCGCGACGCCATAGGACCCGCCAGACACGCTGCTTATATAGTCAATTTCATCGAGTAGAGTGTTCTCTGACCTTTCGCCGGATTCGACCGAACCCAATGAAATATTATCGAAGGCAAGAAGAGCGCCGATTGCGTAGTGCGCTGCCCGGTGCCCCCCACCTGAAATAGCCAGCACCTCCAGATGGTCATCGTCGAACGAAACTAATGATGATTCCTCGACTCCCTTCAGCTCCGCTGCCAATTGAGGAAAACCGCTTCGTTCAACGTAGTTGTCCTTGACCCAATCATTCATTGGGTCGTGCGGCTGGCAGCCTGCCAGCAAGGCCGCAACAAGCACGGTGAGTAGCAAACTATCGGTACGGGGACAATGTACAGCAATTGGGTTGAAAAAAATTTCCTTGTTCATAAGCGGGCGTCCTTGTACTAAGTTAGACAACTCGGGACAGGCTCCTTCGTTCAAACTACTCCAGAATCAACAATTCTTTTCAAGATGAACGCTAGGCTACTGATTCGCCAGCGAAATCGACAGTCTCAGATATATATCCTTGTCACTTAGAAAAGGCGTGACGTCTTAAGTAGAAATTCTGCCAAAGCAATTGTAGAACACGATCGGTTGCGGCGAGAACGTTTCCATAACTATAAGTAGTGTCGAATATGCGACAAAGTGAACATCAGGCTTATTGGCGCACATGGTTTCATATCGATACTTGTTGGTCGTAGGCTTGAAAGCTGCCGTTCGGCGGGCTTCTCCAGCTTACGACTGATGAGCAGCCCCTTGTGGCCGTCGGACCCGGTAGCAAATGGCCGCTTTGGCCAAATGCGTCGGCTCAGAATTGCATTCGGAGTGAAGATCCTAAATTACTGTTATTTTCTACCGAGAACCGTTGGGTTTGTCGGCTGATCTGAGACGCTGCCCCAGCGGGCTCAGCCTCGCAAGAATTTGGATTTGGCTTGTTTGGCCGCAACGTTGGATCTGGGCGCGACATCTCGGCATTTGTCTTCGACTTGATGCGCGATTCGTTGAATCATCGAGTCATTCAAGCGTGCCCCTGAATAGTCAACAATCGCCTTTTGGGATTCACGTGCATTGAATGCCAGGACGTCAGCGATCTTCTTCCGCTCGACCAACCAACCCGGAATCACCAGCGCCGCTTTCACAGCAACCCGTTCACCAACGGCACTGGCCAACCAATGAGAAAGCCACGCCGCCTGGCGCTTGGCCTGTTCCAGGGGTTCGCTCTCGGTCCAACCCGGGAACACCAGCCGGTTGCCTTCGCAAACGACAGTTGCATCGGCTTTTCCCTTGCCGGTGTCGGGCTTGCTCCGGGCTTTTGTTTCGACGGCGAATACCCCTGTTGGGCCGATCACGATATGGTCGATGTTGAACTTGCCGGCCGGAAAGTCGTGGTAGACACGAAACCCGTACAGCATCAGTTGATTGAGTTCCTTGCCAACACCCAATTCACCTTCATATCCCAGACGCAGGACACGGATCTCCCTGAAGCAGGGTATCGTCTTACGACCCAAGTAGATGAGCCCGATTAGACCGATTACGGCATAAAACAACCAGTTGACGTGGCTGATCTGCTTGTTGGCAAAATAGGCCTGGCTGATAAACGCTGCGTACAGCAGTGGGAGGATCAGCATCACGCCCATCCACCAGCCGAGGAAGTCGAGCCGCTTCTCTTCGATCTTCTCGTAGAGACTGTGTCCCCGGCTACGGAGAAACTCTTTGGGAAATGGCGATCGCTTCCCAGATTGCAGGCGCCTTTCCGCGCGATCCAGAAGCCAGTAAACCGAACTGATTGCAGCCAACATACAAACGACCAGTATCCAGGGCACCAGGTACGTAATCATCTTCGTTCCGTTGAATATGGCTGTGGAGGTATCGGATCGCCCTCGCCTACAAAGATACGGATAGAAAACGGCTGGTTGTCAGCCATCCATCGCCTCCTCTACTTCTTCTCCCAGGTCTGCGGCAATCTCTCGGAACTGCTCTAAAGCAGCTTGAAGATCCTCGACGATCTCAGCAGCGATGATGCCGGGCTCAGGCAGGTTGTCGGATTCTTCCAGCGACTCATCTTTCAGCCAGAAGATATCCAGGCTGGCCTTGTCACGGTTGACCAGTGTTTCGTATTCGTAGGCGCGCCAGCGGCCAGTGGGTGCTTCTTCACTCCATGTCGGCGCACGAAGATGGATGCCCTCCGGTACATAGCACTTCACAAAGTCGTCCAGGTTGTCGCGCTTGAGCGGATTGGTCTTCAACGTGAAGTGCATGTTGGTGCGCAGGTCGTAGATCCACAGCTTGCGGGTCCACGGGGTTTCGCTGGCCGGCTTCTTGTCGAAGAACAGCACGTTGGCCTTGACGCCCTGGGCGTAGAACAGCCCGGTGGGCAGGCGCAGCAGAGTGTGGACGTCGCACTCGTGCAGCAGCTTGCGGCGGATGGTCTCACCTGCCCCACCTTCGAACAGCACGTTGTCCGGCACCACCACGGCAGCGCGGCCGTTCACTTTCAACAGCGTCTTGATGTGCTGGACGAAGTTGAGCTGCTTGTTGGAGGTGGTGGCCCAGAAGTCGTCGCGCTCGACGGTGTCGCGCTCCTTGCTGACCTTGCCGCCTTCGCCAACGATGGTGGTGCCGCTCTTCTTGCCGAAAGGCGGATTGGCCAGGATGAGGTCGAAGCGGTCGCCCGGATCGGCTGCCAGAGAGTCGCTCACCACGATGGGCTCGTATTCCTGGTCGCCGATGCCGTGCAGCAGCATGTTCATGGCGCACAGGCGCGCGGTGCTCTGCACCAGCTCCCAGCCCTTGAAGGTCTCTGACTTGAGCGCCTTCTTCTGCGGCTTGGTCATGTTCGGGTAGTTGTCGACCAGGTACTGGTGCGCCGCGAGCAGGAAGCCGCCGGTGCCGCAGGCCGGGTCGGCGATGGTCTCGCCGGGCTCCGGGGCCATGACATCGACCATGGCCTGGATCAGCGCACGCGGGGTGAAGTACTGGCCGGCGCCGGACTTGGTGTCCTGGGCGTTCTTCTCCAGCAGTCCCTCGTAGGCATCGCCCTTCACGTCGGCGCTCATCACCGACCAGTTTTCCTTGTCGATCAGGTCCACCAGCAGGCGGCGCAGCTTGGCCGGATCCTGGAACTTGTTCTGGGCCTTGTTGAAGATCAGGCCGAGCAGGCCCTTTTCCTTGCCCAGCGCATCGAGGGCATGGCGGTAGTGGTCGAACAGCTCATCGCCATCCTTCTTGATGAGGCTGGACCAGCTGTACTGCTGCGGCACGATGCTGGGCTGGTGGTACGGCGCCTGGGTGCGCTCGTCGGCCATCTTGAGGAACAGCAGGTAGGTGAGCTGTTCAACGTAGTCGCCGTAGCTCATGCCGTCGTCGCGGAGGACGCTACAGTAATTCCAGAGCTTGTTCGTTATATCTGCCGGACTCATTCTTCACACACTCAATGCGCTGATACTTCATACTTTTGCTTACGGTTGTCGAATGCAGGCCGGGTCCCTTCGAGCACATCAACAACAAGCTGATTTATCTCTGGCTCTTCAATTGGCCCGCACGAATACGTAACCTTGTTCTTATTCGCTTTATCAAGTGAGGCATGGATCACTTGCTCAGCATCACAACAAACGGCCAAGTTCGCATTGTGCGTCACCATGATAATTTGCCGCCTTTCTTTCGCCTTCTTAATCACGTTGACCAATAGCGAATAGACTGTTTCGTTGTCCAAATTTTCTTCTGGCTGATCGAGAACGATGGGTATGTCACTGTCCTCTACGAGAAGGTAGAACACAAGAAGAAGGGCGCCCCTTTGCCCAGGTGACAATTGAGTTAGTGGCTGGCCTGCTAAAGCTAGTGAAAAACGCGGCTGCACATATTCGAGACAGTAAAGCAGGTTCAGAAGCTCTTCCGGCGTCTTCCCTTTCCGGAGTTGCGACTCCAGCTCTATTTCTTCATCTCGACCGTCACGAACATCCCGCGTGACAGCATCCTCAAGACGTTGTGGAACAGCGATAATTCCTTCAACGTTTGAAAGCGAAATTTCGTCTACCAGCTCTCTAAAATATCTCCGACCCTCATCTTCACCACGGAATGATCCCGAAACCTGCTTTATGTGCTCAAAAAATCGCTCTTCCAAATCCTGAACGAAAAGCTCATTTACAAACCCCAATGAGAAGTCGTTTCTATCAGGAATAACCTCCGCTATCGTGCCTTCGATCGTATCTACCAGTGCCTCCCTGGACTCCCTGACGCCTTGAAGTTGATCCGCTATCTCCGTCGCTTTCCGGAGTCGCTCGACTTCGAGCTCGACAATTTTGCTCGGCGCGTGATCAATCCAATCTACCTGAGCCTGAATGTGATTGATGCTTGTTGACAGATCCTTCGGTCCAGTAAGTGCTGCCACTTGCTCCTGCCATTGCCTATGACGATCCATGGCAGCTTGCCGCTCCAACTGCTTGGCATCTAGCGTTGTCTTAACCGCTCTTATCTGCTCATGTATCTTGTCTAGTTTGAAAGCAAGGGACTCGTCACCTGGGCCCTCGAGGCGATCGTTCTCATCTCGGATGGCCTCGGATATGGCAGTTTGTTTTGCGCCTAAGGCGTCGACACTAACTTCTAGCTTGATGAAACTCGATAAATCGATCTCAAGCAGCTCAGCGTCCGGCCGCATGTGGTTAACCACCTCGCTGACAGATTCTTCGAGATTCTTGACGCCAGCAGCGATCCTTGTTGCGGCCTGGGCCTTGCGTTGTAGATCTGCGAGTTTCGTTCTAGTCGCAGCGATTTGTTCACTAACCGCTGACTTCTGTTTTTCTAGGTCTTGCAGCCTAACCAGACTAGGGTCGCCAGCCTCTGATTCACTTGGAGCAGCCTCCGGTAGTGCAGGCTGCGCATTCTCAAGGTCTTCGAGTTGCTTTTTCCGTAGATTCAGTTGCCCTTGAAGTTCGGCCCGGACGTTGCTGGTAGACCGCCTACGAATATCACAAATAGTGTCATTCAGCCTCCGTACTTCAGTACGCAAACGTTCAAGATTACGATGAGCTTCTTCCTCCTGCTGCCGAAGAAGATCCTTGAGATTTGATGATTCCCCACGCAATTCCCTCGGCACATAGGAAAAAATTACGCGTTCAATCTGACGCGTAAATTCCGCAATATCGACCTCAGATTGGCCCGCACATACCTTCTCGAAATATTCCTGTGGTATGTAGCGGACCCGCTCCACAGCTGTCGCCTCTGGGTCTTCACTCAGCTTCCTAGTATTGGATTCGCCATCTGCCCAAGTCAGCTCGCCTTCAAAGTGGAGGCTCCTATTATTCTTTCGCTCCCGAAATCGCTTTGTGTTTAAAAATGAAAATGCTTCAGTATTCGATGTGTCGCCAAGCAGGCCGATAATGTCTGCCAGTGCGCTTTTTCCACTGCCTTTGCTGCCGATTATTGCAACAAGGTCAGAATTCAGAGGGAGATCCTGGTTGTCAAACCAGTCTTCTTGCGAAAGCCCGCCTCCAGGTGTTTTCCGTAGGCTAACGCGATCGATGAATACCGTAGGTTTCGTACGTTTCTTAATGAGCTTTGGCGGCTCTTCGCCAAGCCACGAACGTTGAGAGGGCTCTCTAATTGCCTGCAGCAACCCCTTGAATGTAGGGGCGGCCTTTATCCATGTGGTCAGGTTGGATTGGAATTTTCCATACTTTTCAAACTTGTGGGCATCGCTACCCCGCACGGCGAGCCTTGGGCGATCCTCGAGCGCCTCCCAAAATCCATCGAAATATGCTTCGTTATCGGAGTTCTTGATGCCCTGAAAGGCAGCGCGATACCCAGGCCCTTTGCACTCAAAAATGTCTGGCTGAGAAAATAGGCGATACGCAGCGGTGTAATGCCTTTGCCATTTTAAATCGATTAGACCATGGTAGGTGTCCCATGGCTGATATACGACTGCCATACCATCAGGTGTTTCACTCATAGCCTTGCGAAATGATTCCAAAGTCACTTCGCAGGTCTGACTGCCAGCCTCCCACGCATACTCATCGTCGCCCGCGATTCGATCAGAGTCGAAGCCGTGCAGTGCAAGCTGATCGGGCCGCAAAGATCTGGCATATTCGATCAGGCAGTCACGAGAAAGTGGACGCTCTCCCCCACCAATAAGCTGAACCCTAAGGTTCGTTAGAAAATCTCGCAGCCGCTGGTCTGCGATTTCTTCGGAAAAAATGACGTGGATATCCAGCCGTTCTGTTGTGGGCGCCTGGACCCTCAGTTCTATTCCAGGAAATACCGTCTTTTTCAGTTGGCCAGGTTTGTTCCGACTGAAGTCACGTAAAGCCAGGACACCATCGAATGTCCAATAGTCCATGATCGAGAACACCGAGGCGTCTGCCTCATTTAAAGCGTCAACCATCGCGCCCAAGACAGTTTCCTTCTGCTCCGCATCCAAGTGGTGAAGTTTCTGTGGTGCTGACCAGTTGAAAGATGCGGGACTATGAATGTGCAGATCCCATTTTCTCCATTCTGACCCACGTCGATAGTTAGTCCCCATGAGCCAACCCCTTAACTGTGGTGGCGATATTGTTTTCCCGTATCTCACCATCGAGGCCGCCAGCAAATGCTTTGGCCAAGACTGACTGGCGAAGAAAGGTTGATCTCTGCATATTTCTATGCACCTCAGCCTCTACGGTCGAAACGACTGAGAGTAAGCCTGCGACTATGGCAGCGATCTGTTCCTGCTCTGAGCCAGGCGGAAGAGCAACCCCTGCAGAGCGAACGTCCTCGAGATTGAGAGTCTTTCTAGCAACCTCATGTGCTTTGCCTGTCATCTCGGTGACCTTCGCTGGATTCCTGAACCACAGCTCTACCCAGTCAGACAAGACATGCCTAGTAAGCGGCATCACTCCAACGGCACGTGCCGTATTGGCACCAGCAAGAGAATTAGGAACGACAGCGGTACGTCCTATGGCCCCGACCAGGCTGATGAGAACTTCGCCACCCTTAAGTGTGGTCCTTGGATACTTACCGGCGATTTCGGGGCTTATCTTCTTGATCTCGTCCAGTAGTACTGATCCCCCCTGGATATCGCCTACCCGAATCAATGGGATGCCGTCGCTAACGTCTGGACCGGGCTGCAATACACCATAAGCGCATGGTCGTTCGGCTGGGTTGAGTTGCTCTACGCTAGTCCACATCCAGCCGTGCGGCAGCCAGCCAGGGTTCGCCTCGACCGGTTTGCCAGGCTCTTTGTACTTCGCCTTCCACTTGTCGTTCTTTGGCGCTTTGCCTTTGGCTTCCATCTTCGCCAGTTCGGCTTCTTCCCACTTGGTGCGGCGTTCGGCGAGGATGCGGTCGAGGAGCTTGCTGGCGGGTTCGACGTCTGGATGGGCCTTGCGCCATTCTTCGGTGAGCTTGCCTTCGACGGCGGCTTTGAGGACGGCGGCTTTGTAGCGTTTGAGGTTGGCCTTGACGCGCTTGAGGTTGGCGACGGCTTCGTCGAGGCGGGAGAACTGCTTTTCGATTTCCGCGACGATGTGTCCCTGTTGCTCAAAGGGAGCTAAGGGAACTTGAAGATCTCGGAGAATGCCTTGGCTGATATTAGGCTGGGCACCACCGACCGCTTGCCCGATCAGTTCTGATCTCGCAAACCGCAAGTACCAGAATAGGTACATTGGATCGAGGCCTTCATGCGGGAAGATCGCGCACACAGCCTGATTTGTCGTCGCGTCCTGGGTGAGGACGCCCAGCTTCCCTACGGTCGCTCCGTATAGTGCAATCAGCAACGTACCGGCAGGGAACAGTTTTGCGCTCGAATTCTTAACCGCTTCTTCGGTTATGTATTCTGCAATCTCGGTGACATTGCCATCTGGCAATTCACCGGATTTCACCCAAGGGATGTCACCATCGAAGTATTCCGCGACCTTTCTACTTGGCGTGCCGCCACTGGTGGTCCTGCTGACATCACCAAGCCTTTTCCACTCCCATCCTTTTGGGAGACCGGTGTTCCCTTGCTCAGCGTCACTGCTTAAATCGGCTTGGGCGGACATCATGCTGCCAAATGCTCGTTCAGTTGTTCGATGATTCCGCTCAGCTCGTCACCGAACAACTGACACACCTTGCCCAGACCACCCTCCTGTGAGAACGGTGCGTACTCGAAGTCATCCGTCTCGATACCCAGGTTCGCCGCAATGTGGTCTCGAATCATCTCCAGCCAGTGCCGCTGCTCATCACTGAACAGCTTGCCACTCTGCGCCTGACTCGCCAGCCAGGCATTGAAGTTGGCCTGCACCCGTTCCGGGAACGGGATCAGCTCGTTGTCCTGATGGATGGCGAAGCGCACCAGCGACACCAAGTCGGTGAGGATGCGCCGGCCGCCGGCGCCCTTGACCTTGGTCTTTTCCAGCGCGGCATAGGCCTGCCATAGCTGGGACTCGGTCCACAGGTTGGGCGGGGCCTGGATTAGGTCGGCCAGTGCCTTGATGTCGTCGAAGCTCAGACGGGCCTTGTAGGGCTTGCTGTACAGGATCTGCAGGGCGGTGATCTCGTCCTTGTGGTCTTCGATGAACTGCTCGAAGGACTGGACGACGCCCCTGGCGCGCTCGGTGGCATCGGCGCTGAAGCCGGCCTCGATGACCTCGTCCTGGCTGACGTGGTCGATGGTGATCTCGTTTTTCTTCTTCACCTCGACCAGCAGCTCGCGCAGCTTGGGGTCGTGCAAGGGTTTGACGGCCTGCTGGATGATCTTGGCCCTGGCGGCCTGCAGGGCCTGCTCGCTGACGGGCTGGTCACTGTCCGGCGGGATACCGAGGTCGGCCCTGGCCTGTGCCAGGTGGCGGTCAGGGTTGACGGCCTCGACCAGCTGGCGGCTGAGGTCCTTAACGCCCAGTCCCTGGGCCAGCTGGCGGATTTTGTTGTCGTCGTCTGCGCTCAGGCGGTGTTCCATGCGCGCCAGGCGGCCGGCGATGGAGGTGAGCACGGCCTCTTCGGTGTTGCCGAAGCTGACGGCCTGCAGCAGCTTTTCGAAGGAGACCGCCGGCTTCTTCTCCATGGGCTTGGAGTCGGTCTTGTCCTGCTCACAGACGCCGACGGCATCGACGATGACGAAGTGGTCCTTTCTTTCTGCATCTGGCGTGACAGTTTCAAGATCATTCGGGTTGATGACCCTGACCCCGCGACCCTTCATCTGCTCAAAGAACGAACGCGATTTTACGGTGCGCATGAAGACCACGATCTCCACCGGCTTGATATCGGTGCCGGTGGCGATCATGTCCACGGTGACGGCGATGCGCGGGAAGTAGCTGTTGCGGAAAGCCTTGATCAGCTGTTGCGGCGTGGCGCCGGTGGTGCGGTAGGTGATCTTCTGCGCGAAGTCGTTACCCTTGCCGAATTCCTCGCGCAGGATCTCGACGATGTTCTCGGCGTGGTTGTCGTCCTTGGCAAAAAAGAGCGTCTTGGGCACCTCGGTGCGTCCGGGGAAGATCTCGGTGAACAGCTTGTCGCGGAAGGTGCGGGCCACGGTACGGATCTGGTCCGGGGTGACCACGTCGCGGTCGAGTTGTTTGGCCTGGTATTCGAGGTCTTCATCCAGTTCCTGCCAGCGCTTTTCGCGAGTTTCGCGGTCTTGCTGTTCGACGTAGTAGCCCGCCTCGACCTTGGAACCGCCCTCGGTGATCTGGGTCTTGATGCGGTAGACGTCGTAGTTGACGTTGACGCCATCGGCCACGGCGTGTTCGTGCGAGTACTCCATCACCAGGTTCTGATTGAAAAAGCCGAAGGTCTGCTTGTTGGGAGTGGCGGTCAGGCCGATCAGGTAGGCGTCGAAGTATTCGAGCACCTGCGCCCAGAGGTTGTAGATGGAGCGGTGACATTCGTCGGTGACAATGAGGTCGAAGGTCTCTATGGGGATATTCGGGTTGTACTCGATGGGTGGCTGTTCCTTGAATAGGCTTTCCAGGCCCTGCACGGAGGTTTCTTCGTCTTCCGGCGGCAGCTCTTTTCCACGCAGCATGGAGTACATGCGCTGGATGGTGCAGATGCAGACCCGCGCCGTGGTGTCGAGCGTGTTGCTGCCCAGGCGCTGGACGATGTACTCCTCGCTGAACTTGAAGTTGTTGTAGGGCGAGACGTACTGCTGGAATTCCTTCAGGGTCTGGTCGCCCAGGTTGCCGCGGTCCACCAGGAACAGCACCCGGCGGGCACCGGCGAACTTGATCAACCGGTAGATGAAGCTGATAGAGGTGAAGGTCTTACCGGAGCCGGTGGCCATCTGGATCAGCGCGCGCGGCCGATTCTCGCGCAGCGACTTTTCCAGGTTGGTGATGGCCTTGACCTGCGCGGGCCAGAGGCCTTCTTCGATCAGCGGTGGCATCTGTTGCAGACGGCTGAGGAAGGTCTCGCCACCCAGCCCGTAAGTTGGCGGTGGTTGTTCACCTACCCCTGCCTCGCTCAGCCCTGCGTCATCCAACCATTGCTGCAGCAGCTCGGGTTTGTGGAATGCAAACAAGGGGCGCGCTCGTGGCTCGGGATCCAAGCCGTTGGTGAAGCGAGTTTCGGTGCCTGTCGACTGATACGAAAACGGCAGCGGGCGCCGCCAGGCTGGCAACCCGGAAGGTAGACCCTGCGTGTACTTCTCGGATTGGAGCTCGACACCGCTGAGGGTCGCGCCCTCTTTTTTGGCCTCGATCACCCCAGCCGCACGGCCGCCAACATATAGTAGGTAGTCGGCGAAGCCATGGCCGGGTAGAGGAAACTCTCGAATCGCGACACCCTGCCCCCCAGATATGTTGGCATCGGCCACGTTCTGGAGAAGCCAGCCAGCTTTCGTGAGCAGTTCATCGATTTTCTTGCGCGCTTGTTGTTCAGGCGTCATTTGTTCTTCCGTGCTTCGCCTGATTTTGAGCGCTAATTCATGCTCTTACAAGGTCAATATCAACGTCGCCTCAACCTAATCACTTGCGTACATTCTGCAATTCTGATGCTTTGCCAACAGGAAGAAAGTAACCCGCAAAGCAAGAGGAAAGATCGCTTGACCAAGAGTCACTAAGATCGCTGAACTGGGCATCTGGAACTTCGACAGTCAATCACTATTGACCTGTTTCTACTAGATTTTCTACGGCTCGGTGGATATTGCAAAAATTAGGTTGCGATACATGACATGGTCGCCGATCTTAGCGTGGAATAGCCTAAATATTCGTAGCGTAAGCCCTTGTTTTTGCGTAGTGAACGTTGGCAACCTAAGCAAGGATCGGCATCTACGGTCTACGGCCCCGCCGCAATTGCATCTGGTGGGAAGATACTGATGCCGACCGGCGTTCCCGGCGGTTTCGGCACAGTCAGTTCCACTCTGGCACCGAATTTCGAGCCATCGGGTCGAGTGATGTCGATTTCGTAAACGAGTTCAGACAACACGAATTCCCCCTTCTTGCGATTGAGACGAGAGGGTCGCTTTGCTGGGGGGTGACTGCGTGCCTTCGCGACCAGACGCACATTGCCGCCATTTTCCGCCGCTAGATTGGCTTGTTCACGGAGAAAGCGCTCTACCCCGCGCGACTGTAGAAGCTGGTTTACTTCCGCCGGTGCATACATCAACCCAGCGCGAGCTTCATCGCCGAATCCATGCCCCCAGAGATGTGCTCGCTGATAGGCGTTCCCTGTTTCGTCGCGAAGCGGAACCCCGCCATAGCTCCTTGTCTTTGCCGGCTCCAGTTTGGTCGAGAAATCCTGCCCGGTATGACTCAGATCGGGATAGCGCTGTGTCGAGCGGATCGCGGAGATTGACGGAAGTACATCGCCACCGAGTTCCACCTGTACACTGCGGTCAGGCATCAACAGGGCCCTTGCCTCCTTTATACCCCCGGTCCCACGTGTAGCGATGAAAGCATCATCGTCGTAGAACTGGCGCCAGGGCTGCTTCGATGCTGATTCACCGAGCAATTCGCTCGCCTCGTCAGGCAACCGTCTGCGTGAGAACGTCGGAAATTTTCCTACCCGGGCCCGCGCGCGGAGCAATCTGCCGTAGTGAAAGGCCTCGCCAATGAAATCACGGTAGTTGGCGGCGAGCCGTTGAAGCTCCTGTTTCTGCCGCTTCACCGTGCGATTCGCTGATCGGGCGAGAAAGCGACGCAATAGCTTTATGAAGTCGAGTAGTTCCGACCTCGTCGCAGGCGTGCGCCGCCGCTTGGGCGACTTGTCGCGCTTGATGAGACCGTCTTCAAGCGAAACTTTACGTGTTCTCCTACGCATCGACTACCTTGGGAAAGGTGCCCTGGCTAAACTGTCCCAACCGCTTTAAGAACGCCGAAGTTGCTTCCGCACTTCGATTCGCTACGCGTGCGACCTTGGTCAGCTTAATCGGGGGGAAAAAGTTCTCCACGATCATATAGACCAGATAACCGAAGTAATAGCCAACCGCGGCGTTGTTACTGGTGAACGCCTTGTCGATAGCATCCGCAAGTTCCCGGCCCTGCTCCAGCAACGTATCGCGGATCTCAGGATAGATAGACTCGGAAAATTCGGTCCAGATATCTGTCCAGGCTGTTGATTCCAGCCCTGCCAGGACTTCGTCGATGATCTCAAGTGTAAGGTCCCACGCCTCCGCCGCGACGGCACCGAACTTAAACAGCCCGAGGATGATGGAGACCACCATGTTCACGGTATCGAAGATGCCGAGGATCGCGTCTACCAAACCGTTCCACACACCTGCAAAGTAGCCGATGATCACATCAACGCTCTCTTTGAGACTGCCGAATGTCTGATCGAACCAGTCGGTGACGTTATTGCCGAATTTGCGCAGCGCCGTGATCTTATCGCGAACAAGCCGAATGATTGAGAGCACTTGCTGAGCCAGTTGCTCTGCCGCTACCGCTGGGTCGGCGAGGCTCCCAAGTTGTTCGCTGAGGAAATCGAGAACTGCTGCCGCCCCGGAGTCGAACAGTTTCTCGAGTGCCGCAACCGTAGCCTCGAAACTATCGAGCGCGAGATCAACCATCACCGCGATGCCGCGCTTGAATGCGCCTGCAACGCTTCGCAGCAGACTGGCGGTATCCTCGATCACCTCACGCACATTGTCCGAGCGCCTTTTTGGATCCCAGAGCTCGGGGTTGACCTTCAGCGCCAAACCGAGCTTCTCGGTCCATTCGCTGATGGCTGTGCCGAGCTTTTCAAGCAAGGAAACGATCTCTGCTACAAAGTCAAAATCATCGGATGCGGGCGCCTGATTCGACCCGGCGAAGGAGGCCAGCGTGACGGTTTCCCCGCCATGCAACTCGCCAAAGGTCGGCGCGAGATACAGCATGTCGCGCAGCATTTCGTAGCTAGGGGATTTGTCGCGCGTTTCAGAGTAGAAAAAGGACCGAGAGAAACGGTCCTTACCCACTTCCAAGTACCAGATACCGTCCACCCCTTCGTCGCCCGGATCGAGACTCCGCGCCAGTTCGACAAGCGTCAGCGCACTGGTACTGAAATACAGATGATATTCATTGCGCACTGCCCCATCGTCATCCACCACATGGGTCACTGGGATATCGTTGCCGTTGTAGAACCGCGTGAGCTGGATACGGCCAACATCGTTGGTGAAATCGGGTTCGGGATGCAAAAAGGCGAAGCCGTCACCCGTGCGCGGCGATGCGTCGATAACCCGATCGATGGCGCGAACGACCGCACGATCCGCCATGGCGGTTCGCCTCAGCCGTCGTCCGTCGGAGTAGAAAGTACCGGCGCGAGCGTACTCGATCCGGTGCCGATGGGATTCTGCTCCTCGTCGAGACAGGGCAGCCCATCGCCTACCATTGCCCCCGCATTCTCCTGCAAGATATTGAGGTCGGTCGGAATCGTGGTCAACCAGGTTTCAAGGACTTCCGTCTCCTCCGTACCACTCGCCATCTCCTCTGCAATCGAAAGATAGAGATCGTTCTCCACATCCATCACAACACCGCGGCCGAACCACAGTTCGCCGGTCTGCAGGTAATGGGTGACCGCATCCTCAAAACCTAAGCGAATCGGCACCACAAGCCGTGCCATGCCCGAGGTAAGAAATGCGGCAAAATCGCGGTCGCGTGTTTCCTCCATGGCGAGCCTGACCGACCATGTTTTCTCGTCGGCGTAAAAGTAGGGATAAAGTAGATAGGCCATGAGATCCCATTCAAAGGCCTGCTCAAAAAACCGAACGGCGGCAGCGTGGCGATCCAGCGCAGGGGTCAAGTTGAGTGTGTGTAACTCGCCCTTCTTTCCCGGCAGGTAATGGTCGTGGGTAACGTCGGTCCCATGGGGCTTTTGGATCATATAGAGCGCGACGCGGCGCAATTCGCGCTGAATGATGTCTTTCTTAAAACGAGGGTTGAGATCAGCACGGCGACTCTCATCCTCATAGGCTTCGCGGGCGGCGTCGTACTCGGCCTTTTTTTCGCGATAGGCCTCCATGATTCTGCTAAACACCTGGTACTGCCAGTCCCGCTGTACGACCTTGCGGATCACAAGCCGGATTGTGACGGTGGCGATCATGGGAAACTCATCAAGCGCCTGATATGGGACTGAGAACGAAAGCGGGACGTCGAACTTCTGCATTCCCTCTGTGCCAGCACCGCTGCTGCCTTGTGGAGAATGTGATTCATGGGTCACCGAATAGTGGGTGGCGAGATAATCGTCAGGAATCTCGATTTCATATGAGACTGCCTGAGGCCCGGGATCAAAAGCCTCCCCTCCTTCCTCCGGTGGAGCGGATGGTGGATCGTTCTCAGCGAATGAGCGAGAAATGAACATGATGAATGGCGGTGGCGCGGGCAGATCGTCGATACCATAGGCCTTCGCAAAGCGGCGATAGTTACTAGGCGTCACATCCGACGGTTTGTTCAACCCCAGGCGTCGCGGCTTCTTCGGCGGCCGACGGTTGAAGTCATCTTCGGGCACGGCGAGTTCTTGTGCGCGGATATAGTTCCGTGATGGGTCTGGAATCATCCATTCCACGACGCAACGCCTCCCGAAACTCACCAGATGGTTGCGGTATATCTTGTCGAGAAAGCGAAAGATGCTGACGACAGGCTCGTCACCCGCTCGATTGTCAAAGCCGTGGCGCGATACATCCTCGAATTCATGGCGCACCAGCGCCCGGCGACGCTCGGTCGTTTTCGACGTAATCTTCTGCGCAACCCGACTCGTAATCTCGCGGGCGAAGGTCAGTGCATCCGAGCGACTTTGCTCGCGAGAGGTCGAGTTGGCAAAGGTAACGGCCGTATTCGCGAAGACTTGCACGGAGTTGCCGAAGCCCCCGCTCACCCCTGCATTGACGTTGATGTTGCGTGAGGCCTCTTCCTGCAATACCTCCGCCACTGTGCTTTGCTGTTCGTGCCGATCGGCCCTATGTGTGTCGTTCTGTTGCTCAAAGCCGGCCTCACGGGTGCGCTCGGTTTCCACCTCGTTGAGAGTAAAGCTACGCGTCACGCGCTCTTTGTGCTCTCGGGCCATCAGGTTTTCGATATGACTCGGCTCCGATGCCTCGAAGCAATAAAGTTCTTGCTCAACACGATGAAAGTCAATGACGCCAACCTTATTCACGCCAAACAGCGGCGGTGGGTTGGCGACGATATCCCGAGGTCCCGACCAGGGCACCACGGCCGCATGATCCCCGACGTCGCGGATCACAAGCCCGCTGATTTCTGCCGTCTCGTTGGCCGAAACATCGGTCGCATTGAACATCACCTCAAAACGCGAACCACGCAGAGGCTGGGTCGTCAGACGGTAATGCTGGTAGCCCTCGCGACCGGACGCAATTGGATCGGCGCTAATGGTCGCGGCTCCCGTAGCTGTCCCGATCCGACCAGTGATTCGACCCATTTCAGGGGCGCTATTGTCATGGAAGTAAGTCAGGCGAAGATGAAAACCTCCTTCGACCTCCTCGGCGGAAACCACGAATGCCCCGGCGGGAACCCGCTCCTTGACCACGATCTCTGCGCCGTGGAAGAAGAAGGTTTGCTCATCTTCGGTTACATCGTCATCTCGATCGCCCAGATCCGCCTCGAGCGAATCAACCTCATCTTCAAGTACAAGCAGGGCGGAATCCGCATCTGCTTCCGGCGCCGTAGATTCTGCGATTGATAAGGGCAAATCGAGAGGCCTGGCAAGCGGCAGCGCATTGATCGAAAACCTGGGCCGCGGAGCGGGCGCCCCACTCAGCCCCGTCGGGCCAGCAAGTCCGCGCACAGGCGCCATTGCAGTTACTGGTCGGGTCGCCACGAGTGCCGCTGAGAGTCGCGCTTTAAATGCGGTCAGCGTCGACAGTCTTGCCCGGTCGATGATCCCGTTATGGGCTGCACGCAAAAGCCGCGCCTGAATGGCAGTGAGCCGCTCCGGTTCGCCTCCCTCGACTCGGTTGTCGACACCGAGCGGCATTACAACCCGCGCTCGAAGCGCGCGGCGGATTGTCAAAATATCATCTGTCTCGGTTGGTGTGCCAAGACGCAGTATCGCGCCGGCAACTTCCTGGAAATGATCGGCAACAAGGATAGTACGGATGATCTCGACGATATCTTCATCCGGCATGACCCAAAGAGAGTGGGCGAGATTGTCCCACAGCCGAACACGCTCATTGTCGCTGATGGAAACGGTGGCCAACTCGGCAAACGCCTCCGCCATGTGCTTCGTGCTTTGACGATGGCGCTCACGATGGAACTCGTCGTATAAAGCGATGTATGCCGCAAATTCCCGGCGAAGGCTACGAAGTGTGACCCGGTCATTGAAACTCGCCGCCCGCTCCTGCAACACAACGCGGACCCGTCCGAAGCTCAGTCTCGGAATGTTGGCCAGGTAATGCGACACAGACTGAAGATCTGGTGCAAGCCTGATAGCGAATACTCGCTCCAGCAGAGGCGAAATTGTCTGTGGATTTCGCGCTGTTGCAAATTCGAAGACCGGAATTCGCATCACAACCTCCTAGCTGTCGCTCGACGCAAGCCTTAAGTATAGAAGATGTGGTGCTTCCTGCTGACCTGTGGAACCAAGCACCGCTGGTGAGAATGTAAATGTATGGGTTGGTTCATTCCGATCCGTAACGATCGTCCATAATCTAGATACTCGCACTTGCCGCTTCTTACCGAGCAATTACCGAATGCCGACTCATCCAGCCTAGAAAACTGTCGGGTGTTCGCCTGTTGGGAACACAATCGGTGCGACCACGCTCGATTGACACCAATCAATAGAAGTGCGGTCGATTGGGGCTTTCAGATAAGTATTTCCCCATCTTCAATTTACATGAACTGATATACGCATTTACGAAATAAACAGCGACCGCAGCGAATTCCAGCTCAAGTACTACGACGAGGGAGTAGGAACCGAATCTGAATTCGATCCGCTTACAAAATGACCTCTTGGTGAATATCGCCCCATCGGAACCATCCACGGCAGCTGGCTTAGAAGAATGCCTCTGCCAAAACCCCGGTGGTTACCGCGATACTGAACACTGAGAACAGGAAGGCCAGAAGAATCGGCCAACGGAACATTCTTTTCAGCATTACCATTTCAGGCAGCGACGCACCGGCACCGCCGATGACCAGCGCAATGACTGCCCCGATACCCATACCCTTCGCTGTCAATGTCATCGCGATTGGGATCATCGTCGATCCACGTACATACAGTGGCACGCCGACGATCGCGGCGAGCGGGATTGCCCAGAAGCTACCTTCGCCGGCATATTGAATCAACCATTCGTCGGGCACGAAGCCGTGGGCGAAGGAGCCGATCAATACCCCGATCACCACGTGCGGCAGAAAGCTGCGAAACTGATTCACCGCTTCCATCAGCAAGCGGCGGGCGCGAGGTGCGAAGGTTTCCGGCAACGCAACACTGGGCTGACCAACGCCGATACCCGAAGCATCCAAGCGCACCGTGAGCGGTGGGTTCTGCGCCGTACTGCAACACTGCGTATTGGCAGCGGGTTGCTGCAGGCTACTCAGCGATACACTGGCCGTTTGCACCTTCCGACCAATCACGTCGTTCTTCAGATAGCGCTCGAAGCCCGACCGGTCCATCAGCCACGAAACGCCAATCGCCATGCCCAGGCCCATGGCCGTATACAGGATCGTCAGTTCAATCCCGAAAGTGATCCAGAACAGCGCAATGATGATGGGATTGACCAGTGGCGAGGCAAATAACAGTGTCATCGTCGGGCCGAATCCTGCACCCGACTTGAGCAAGCCAAGCGTCAACGGTACCGTGGAGCAACTGCAGAACGGTGTGGCCGCGCCGATCAAGGCGCCGATCAGGTAGCCGTGACCATGCCGCGCAGAAAGATAGTGGCGGACCTTGTCGGCCGGAAGCCATTCCTGCAATGCACCGACAAGAAAACTGATAAGCACAAACAGCAGAGCAAGCTCAGCGAACAACTGCAGTGCGAACAATCCGGTATCGATAAGACGATCAAACAAAGGTTGTGAGGTCAACGTGCCCTACCCCTACCCCGCTGTTGCGTTTTCGAACTCGGTGCACAGGTTTCATCGATTTCATAGCTACCTTGACAACATTCCGCGGCGAGAAATTCGATAGTCTCGTCGAATGCCTCAAACATCGGCAGGCAGTACAGGACGCGTCCATCGCGTCGTTGTTCGACCAGGCCGACACTAACCAATCGTCCGATATGGTGTGAAAGCGTCGATGCCGGAATATCGAGAATCTGCTGCACATCGCCGACCGGGCATCCGTTTGGTCCGCAGCGCACGAGGTGACGAAAGATACCCAGGCGGGTACTGTGTCCGAGTTCAGCGAGCCGTTTTGCTGCAAGTTCCAAGTTCATACGGCAAGCCTAGGCCGCTCTCCGCTTATTTGCAAGATTCTAGAATTATCGAAATATAGGAGAACCTACGAAGGCCGTATCGGATTACGCCCTATTCGTGATCATTTGGGTCTAGTTAGGCTTGATATCCGAGCCATCCCAGCCCACGTGCAACGGACCGTGAATAGTAATGACACGGTGAGGCTGTTCTTGGGGTATCCGCCGAGCAATAGTCAAAGCACGAATCGCCAATAACCCAGCGCGAACAGGCTGATCAACGCAATCCCGGTCAGGTTCAGCAACAGCCCGAACCGCATCATGGTCAGAGGCCGCACGGTACCGGATGCGATGGCAATCGCATTCGGCGGGGTCGCTATCGGCAGCATGAAGGCGTAGCTGGCGCAGATGGTTGCGACGAGCATGAA
>MWSC01004157.1_pt1 | contig 22628 bp, 16 predicted proteins | sample 1021911 | NCBI WGS metagenome assembly MWSC01 (sample SAMN06338132, study PRJNA374545) | mollusc metagenome | biome: marine bay; material: sediment; isolation source: gill 70 cm from animal B | host: Kuphus polythalamius | place: Philippines: Mindanao | collected 2011-09-12
GGAAAGGTCGGTCACCACCCCGCGATACTCACGAAACCGCATGCGCGATGCTCTGGGCGCGTCGATCCATACGATCGATTCCGGGTCTCCGTCGGGGTGGATCAGAAGGTTTCTGAACTTCAGATCATGGTGAAAGAAACCGGCATCGTGCGCCTTGCGCGCCTGACTGAGCAGTTGATGAGCGATAGCCCGCCCTGAAGCGAGCCGCTTTTCGCGGGGCCACCGGCTCCACACCGTTCTCACGAACGCCGCCAGATCGACGGTCTGTTCGATGCCCTCAGTCACGATGCAGCTCGCCCGCAATGCCCCCCAACGGCGGCTTTCACCGAAAGCGATGACATTCAGTGTAGGAATCCCCAACTGCCGCAGCCGGCCGTATGCCCAGAACTCAACCGCCGCTTTGCCTGGTCGTAACCAGAACTCGTGCCATCGGCTGAAAGGATAGGTATAGCGCTTGAAGTAGACGGTGCGTTCGTCTGGGAGCTTACATCGATAACATTTTGTCGAGGGAGCTTTGGAGACCAGGTCGCCGGCATCAAACGCTGCCCAACGGGAGCCTGGTTCGATGCCCAGTTCCTGCAAAAGCCCTTCCCAGGCATCGACGCACTCGAACACATCACCGTGCAGAACCCGCATCGTTCGAGCACCATCTATCATCCGACACCGCCCGGAAGCGCGGATTCATACGATCGACAGTGCGGGAGCACACTCAAGACTGCGCAAATTGCGTGTTGTAGAGCGCGGAATAGACCCCTTGCTGGCTCATCAACTCGTCGTGATTTCCGCGCTCGATGATCCGGCCATCACCTATCACGAGAATCTGATCGGCGTGCACAATGGTCGAAAGACGATGCGCAATCACCAGCGTGGTGCGGTTGCTCGTCAGGTTCTTCAGAGCCGCCTGCACATGCCGCTCGGAATCCGTATCCAATGCCGAAGTTGCTTCGTCAAGGATCAATATGGGCGCGTTCTTGAGCAAGGCGCGCGCGATGGCAATACGTTGCCGCTGTCCGCCGGACAATAAAACGCCATCCTCACCTACCACCGTATCAAAACCGTCTGGCAGCTCTTCGATGAAACCCAGGGCAAATGCCTGTTGAGCCGCTCGCTCTACCTCGTCCTGATCTATAGCGTCGTTGCCGTAGGCGATGTTGGCCCGGACCGTATCGTTGAACAACACCGACTCCTGTCCCACATAAGAGATCTGATCGCGCAGGCTTTTCAACGTAACATCTCGAACGTCGTGCTCATCGATGCAGATCTGTCCTCGGTCAGTTTCGTAGAAGCGCGGAACCAGTGACGCTATGGTCGTCTTACCACTACCTGACGCCCCCACCAGCGCAGTCGTCGTACCCGGTTCGATAACGAAGCTTACTTCACTAAGCGCATCTTCCCGGCTACCGGGATAGTTGAACGAAACGTGAGAAAAGCTCAGCCTTCCCGTTACGCGCTCTAGCGTGCGCGTGCCGGATTCGATCTCGGCCGACTCATCGATCAGTTCGAATACACTCTCTGCACCAGCCAAGCCGCTTTGCAAGGGCTGGTTGATGTCGACCAAACGCTTGATTGGTGGAAAGAGCAGGCCGAGCGCCGCTAAAAATGAAACAAACGCGCCAACGCTCATCGGTTCTTGACCGAGCTGGCCCGTTCCGAAATAAATCAAGATGGCGATCATTAATGCCGCAATCCCTTCAACGATGGGAGCACTGGCACCGTCTGCGACTTTCGACTTGAATTGGTAGCGCCTGATCCAATTGGCCGTTCGCAGAAAACGGGTCATTTCGGCATCCCTACCACCGAACACCTTGATTATCTTGTGACCACGTACGGCCTCCCCGAGAACGTGAGTGATGTCTCCCATCCCGGCCTGGATACTGCGACTGAGCCGCCTTAACCGTTTGGCGATGATGTTGACCACGAACCCCAAGACCGGCAGCAGGATGAAGGTCAGCAGAGAAAACCGCCAATCGAGGTAGAGCATATAACTGATGAGGCCGATGACGATCACCGTGTCACGAACCAACACCATCAGCACCTTGGTAGCGGCAGCCGTGACTTGGGTAACATTGTGAGTAACCTTGGCCAGAATATTGCCCGTCACATGCGAATCGTAGTAGCTGGTCGGCAAGTTCAAGATCCGCTCAAACATATGTTTGCGCAGGTCGAAAACGAGCTTTCCAGATACCCACGCAAAAGCAATCTGACTCACCAGGTTGCAGGTACCCCTGACCAGAAACAGCACCAACAACACGATGGGAGACCAGAACAGGAACTGCGGATCCCGGTCTACAAAGGTTCCATCCAGGAGGGGCTTCAGAAAATAGGGAATCAGCGGTTCAGTCAACGCGAGCAGAACCATGAAGAAGATGCCGAAAGAAAACTGCCGCCAGTAAGGCCGGACATGAGTAAGCAGGCGGAGGTATAGGTCTTTGCTGTTCATGCTCGAAATCGGTATTCCGCCTGTCGCTCAACTGTGCACTCTAGAACGCAGCTTCCAATCGCTGCGCCGTGGGAAGCCCCTGCGGTAGCCACTCTTGCGGGATCGGGTGTAGCCTACGAAAACTGGCCGCTATATTAGCGCGACCGCGCCTCGTCGAACACGGCGCCGCCACGTGATTGGGCTGCTCAGTAGAATGGCGGGTCATCTCGCGATGGGCGGGTCTTGAAACGCCGGTGAATCCAAAGATACTGCTCAGGCGCCATGCGCACCCAGCGCTCGACAATCTGGTTGATACGCAATGTATCGGCCTGCAGGTCGTCGGTCGGAAAGTCTTCCAATGGCGGCTCGAGTTCCAGTAGGTAGCCGCTACCATCAGACTTACGAATCATGCGAAATGGCACCACGCGGGCTCCCGTCATGTTCGCCAATCGGGAAGTTGCCGGCGTCGTGGCGGCGCGGTGCCCCATGAAATCGACAAAAACAGCCTTCTTTCGCTGCGTATTCTGGTCTGGCGCATACCAGACCGTATGACCGCCGCGCAGACGACGCACCAAACCCCGAACATCGTCGCGGGCGATAAGCCTTTCGCAGTAGCGCCCCCTGCCCCGTGTTAGCACATGTTCGACGGCAGGGTTGTCGCTGACCCTGTACACCGCGTCGACATCAGCGACCTTTCCCAATAATCTCCCTGCAATCTCGATCGACGTAAAATGCCCCCCAAAAAGAAGGACGCCTTTCCCGGCTCTTCGAGCGGACTCAAGATTCTCCAGTCCGTTAATCTCGGCGCGGTTTCGCAGCTTCGCGTCGCTCGACCACCACGCCATTCCAGTTTCAAAAATCGCCGCTCCCAGCGACGCGAAATGCTCGCGCAGCATCAGGTCGCGTTCACTCGCGGTCATTTCCGGGAAGCACGCTTCGATGTTTCTTCTTGCGATCGCTAGGCGACGCTTGGCAAGAGGCATCAACCATATCCCGATTCGCCTGCCTGCGCTTATCTGCCAACCAAACGGCATAGCCACCAAGAGTCGAAGACACGCAAAACCAAACCACGTGAGCCATGTGCGGGGATGGAGTAGTGCCAAGTTCAATGTCGAATGTCCAACTGCGGAGCGTGATCGGCGACCACCCGATTCGGGGTGCGGGCCCGTACTCTATCCGTAGCACGGCTCAACTTTTTGAGAATAGTGAGTATGGGCAAACCAAGCTTCCTGACAGAGTTCGACTGAACCACCGGATGATGCTCAATGGGCGATCGATTTTGCCTGAGCGCTGGCCGACGCCGTTAGCCGGCTTTCAGGCACGAATCGTTGCAGTTGTTCGAGCAACACACCCTCATCCAGGGTGTCGCAAGCCGAGTCCATAGTCGCAACGCCGTCTTGAAGCACTTGCCAATCAACCGTGCGGTGCTGCGCCAGCAATATTTCTTTGTGCGACGTGGCCTTAAGAGCTTCATCACAGTGGAAGAGCTCTTCATAAAGCTTTTCGCCGGGCCTCAGCCCTATGAACTTGATCTCGATATCCTGTTCCGGAACCTTGCCTGACAGGCGAATCATCTGCTCCGCGAGATCCCGGATCTTGACCGGCTCTCCCATGTTCAAAACGAAGATCTCGCCTCCCTGCCCGATGACCGATGCCTGCATGATCAGCTGACACGCCTCGGGAATCGTCATGAAATAGCGCTCCATCTCCTCATGGGTAACCGTCACAGGGCCACCACTGGAAATCTGCTCGCGAAACAACGGCACGACGCTCCCCGCCGAGTCCAGCACGTTGCCGAACCTCACCGTGATAAACCGCGTCGTCGAATGTTGATCGAGATTCTGACAATAGATCTCGGCAAGCCGCTTGGTCGTCCCCATCACGCTTGTAGGATTGACCGCTTTGTCGGTCGAGATCAGAACGAACTCAAAACACCCATGAGCTGCCGCAAGATCCGCCACCGTGCGCGTTCCGCGGACATTATTGCGCACAGCCTCCCGCACCTGATGTTCGAGCAGAGGGACATGTTTGTAAGCGGCAGCATGAAACACGACATCCGGTTTGTAATCGACAAACAACTGCTCCATCCGGGCCTTGTCTGCAACGTCGGCCAAACACGCACTCACCTTGCAATCAGGGAGAACGCGCGACAACTCGGAGTCAATCCGATACAGATTGAACTCGCTATTCTCGGCCAGAATCAGTTGCGATGGCTGAAGGCGAGCCAACTGCCGACACAACTCAGAACCGATCGAGCCGCCAGCCCCGGTCACCAGAACGCGGCGCCCAGCGAGGCCGGCGCGGATCGCATCCCAGTCGAGAGAGACCGGGTCGCGACCCAAGATATCTTCGATCGCGACCGCTCGCAGACCGCTGACGGAGACCTCGCCGTTGATCAACTCCTCTAGGTTCGGAAGAGTCTTGAATGGAACACCAGCCTGCTCACAAAAAGACACGGCCCGTCGCATCTGACGCGTCGATGCCGATGGCAAAGCCAGCAGAATCAAGTCGGCTCGCAAAACATGGACTAGTCGAGGAATTTCCTCAACGCCCCCCCGAACAGGTATTCCTCGTACCTCTCGACCTTGCCGGCGCGGACGGTCATCAACATAGGCAACTGGCATGTAGCCCGCGTCACGGTGCCTCAACATATCGCGAGCCAACAGATCACCGGCCTCACCAGCCCCCACTATCAACACGCGCCGCCCTGCGACAGGAACAAAGCTCTCCTCCTTCATCCACCGATACGCGAGACGCGTGCCTGTCAACATAACGAGCAGGAGGAGAAAGTAGAAGAACGGCACCGACCGCGGCACTTGCTCAAGCCTGTATACTGCAAACAAGACGACCGTCGCCAACGTTGCCCCAAGAAAAACGGCCTTCAAAATCCTTACGAGATCCGGAACCGACGTGAATCTCCACACCCCTCTGAAAACGCCGAACCAGGCAAAGATTGCTGCCTGCATCAGTAGCAACAATGGCAAAGAGTGGAAAGCCTGATTCAAGAAGGGCTCTGGGATTGTGGAGAAGTTGAACCGGAGCCAATAAGCGCCTAGCCATGCAATCGCTGCTACCAGCATATCCAGCACTACAATGCCGGCGCGGCGCACCCAGAGGATATGAAGAAGGTCTGTCACCAAGAATTACCCGCTTGCCGTTGCTGCGTTACTCGTCGCGCAATCGGAACTACACCGAGGACGAAGACGCCTCAGGCAATTTGCAACATCGTGACCATCCTTCACTCTTGCATTGGCGGTCGGAGCCATCCGATCTTCATCAATTAAACAAGTAAAATGAACCATCAATCACGAGTCTGCTAGATCCAAAGTGCAAGAGTGGAGGATGCTGACAGTCGGCCTACATGACGGACGCAAGCGCTTACCCGACGAGTCACCCCAAAGCCGAACGGCCTTCGCCAGAGAAGGCCAGAAGAGCTAACCAACTTCACCAAGCTACATCGACGGAATCTGCAATACCACGCATCTCTCAACATTCTACTGGTCCCGCCGAAGCAACGCGCCTCGGTCGCGTAGTAACCGCCCAACGAACATAGCCCCCCCCTTGGTAAGGTGGCTTCCATCGTAGGATAGAAGCTTTCCATCGCCGGAAAAGATAGGGCATTCTGTCGACCCTTCGCCGCAAACCAATGCATGGAGGTTGATGAACTGCGAAGACCCCAGCCTTTCTTTCATTATCTCGTTGACCAAGAGATGCTCTTCACCCACTTCGTTGCGAATCTGCGATTTCTCTTTCACCCCCATGCCAATGTATTCCCTTCGATGAACTGCACCGAAGCTCTTGCGCCCAACGACAACCACCCGTGCGGATTCTGGAAACTCGAAATTTTCAATCGTTTCTGGCAGGCGCTCTGCCGACCATGCCTTCCAACTTGCGGTCAAAAGGATAAGATCGGCTTTCTGGGCCAAGCCGACAACTCCCGAATAATAATCCTTCGAACACAATTCTTTGTCTCGTGGTGAAACGAATTGCAAGACATCTTCGTTGCCACGATAGATCTGGCAACGCGCCGGGATATACCGGACCCGAATATCCGCATCCGGGATAAGGTTGGATTCTAGAATTATGTTCACCAGATCTTGCGAAAAACTATCCCCAATCACCAACACTCGATGCGTGGCACTATCATCAAAATCCGAAAGCTTCAGAAGCTTGTCGTAGGCCTCGCGCACATAGTCACCCCTAGAAGCATGCGTCACCAATAAATCCGCGTCTGCAATATTAAATCGCGACGGAAAGCCTGTTGTCGCATACCCTAGAAACCCCAACGTGGAAAACACCAGCATCCCTAGTACGGAAAAAACTAATATTTGCCGTCTCGAAATGCGTTGGCGGTCGCGAAAGGGCTGCTCAATATAACGCCAAGTTAAATAAGCAGCTACCAATGAAGCCACACTCAAAATTGTAAACAGAAAGCCGCCAGGCGTAGCGAAACCAGTCACTCTTGCAAAGGCAAATATTGGCTGATGCCACAAGTATGCGCTGTAACTTATTAGCCCAATCCCCACTAGTGTCGAAGCACCAAGCAATCGCCCGGTATAGTTTTTCGGAGAGGCGAACAGAATAACAAGCGCAGCTCCAATGGTCGGCAGCAACGCGTTTCGACCAGGAAAAGGCGTACTCTTTTCGAATACAATACATGCAATCAAAATAAGTGTCAGGCCAACCAACGCCGCTATTTCGCCGACTGAACGCCGTGGAGGAGCTTTGCGCACTCGAAGCAAGTAAATTGCCACCAACGAACCAACAAACAGTTCCCACACCCTTCCCCGCGTGTCGTAGAATATTTTGTCAGGCCGCATTGTTGACTGATAGTCAGCATATAGAAAGCTTGCAACCGCAATTCCTAATATTGTCAACAAAAAGACTTTTCTTCCGCCCCGCCACATCAATAAAGAAAGTACGGGAAATACCAAGTAGTACTGTTCTTCTACAGCCAAACTCCAAGTGTGTAGCAAGGGCTGACCTTCTGCGGCAGGAGCGAAATAGTCTATTTCATTCCTAAAGTAAATATTTGAAATGAAAAAAATAACGCTAGCCAAGCTTACGGAAAACGCCTGAAGCTCATCTGGTAACAAATACACAATTGAGACTGGAAGACAACACAAGAGAACAAAGAATAGTGCTGGAAGTATGCGCCTGGCACGCCTTTCGTAAAACGAAGAAAACGTGAATCGATCCGCATCCATCTCATCTAGAATTATTGTTGTAATCAGGTATCCGCTAATGACAAAGAAAACATCAACACCAACAAATCCCCCGCCAATCCATTCGAACCCCGCATGAAAAAAAATAACGGGCAATACCGCAATCGCACGCAGCCCATCCACCTCTCTCCGGTATTTCATGCAAACGACCGGCAATCTAAGTTAATGCAACGCGTTTTCATCTTCTTGCGAATCTCGAAACTCTGATACGCTCCGCAAAAAAGGATGATGGCCGGCCACCTACTGGACAACTAACTCTTCCCAGCGACCCATGATTCTGCGCTGATCGTACTTCTCTTTTACAAGCGACGCTGTGCGGCCAAGATCGTTTCTAAGGCGCGGGCTGGATATCAACGAGACGATTGCCGAAGCCAAGCCTTCGATATCATCACTTTCTACGAGCAATCCATTCTCTCCGTGCTCGATTATATCTGTGGGCCCAAATTCGCACTTCGTGCTCACTACAGGTAACGACATCGCCATTGCTTCAAGCAGGGCGTTTGGGAATCCTTCTGATCGAGACGAATGCACATACACACTAGCTTTCGCGTACCACGTTGCGACGTCCTTGACCGCACCCACTAGCACCACGCGATTCGTCAACTCCAGCTCCGAAATCTGTGCATTCAGTTTCTCGCGTAAAGGCCCGTCTCCCAGGATCACTAGACGCCAGGACGGGTGTTCGTGAGCGATCCTAGAAAATGCTGAAATCAGCGTATCGTGAGCTTTTTCGTAAATCAATCGCCCCACGCAAAGCACCAACGGTTCCTTGTCAATGGCTATTGGGGCGAATGATGGCAGTGGATTCGGTATCACAACAGCGGACACCCCCAGCGATTGCCTAAGCCAATCGGCAGCTCCTTCCGTCTGAGCCACAACTGCCGTAGCAAACCTGTATGTGAGGCGTCGACCGAGAGACCAGAAATAAGGAAGAGATCTAGATTTCGGGTTGTTTCGGATGGAAATCAACGTTTTCGCGCCAAGCCCTGCACTTGCCAGGATGCTGAGCACATTTGTACTGTCCATGAAACTGATAACAGCGGCGGGCCGTAATCGAGTCAACTGCCTGCGAAGGGCAAGCAACCGCGTCCAATTGAATACCAGTTTTTCCGATATGCCGTTGGTGTCTCGACGGTAGTCTAGCGAGATGCGCTCCACGCGCGGATCGAGAGGATAAAAATCATCGCTGGCAGAAGGCGCAAACGTAATCAGCCGAATTCTATGCCCTTCGACAGCCCAATAGTTGGCCATTTCTGTCATGACACGCTCCGCACCTCCCGCCTGAAGTGAAGAGATCACCAACACAAGGTTCATTCAAGAAATCCCTCTACCGCGCCAGCACGCGCATCCCAACTATAACGCGCCTCGAAATCTGCTAACGCGGTCGCTTCCAAACGCTCCTTGAGTACCCGGTCCGCTGCGAGACGCTGTAGTGCATCGCTCCAATCATGCGGATCCTCTGGCGAACACAGCAACGCGTTCTTTTCTGGGACAAAAACCTCGCGGAGCACCGGCAAATCAGAGGCAACAATTGCCTTTCCCGCCGCCATGTACTCAAATGCCTTGAGAGGAGATGTCCATTCGCTTATGTTTCGGTGCCCTCCACCAAACGCCGCCACGTATGCCTGGTTGGGCAGAAGAACCACATCCATTGCAAGCATGAAGCGTTGAACGTCAGCGTGAGGAACAAACCCGTGAAAAGTCATATTGGCCAGCTCGCTACATTCGCCTTTCCACTTTTCAATATCGACTTCCAAACCACCGACGATATGGAACTTTGCCCACGGACAAAGTGGTGCAAGTTTGGAGATTAGCTCCATCCCTTTGCCTCTGTATAGCTGACCGATGTAGCCGACATTCATCAGCGCCTCATCTCGGATAGCTTCCATTGGGGGCAATCGTTGTGGAACAGGAGAAGCCGCATCCGGCAATACGGCTATTTTGTCGGATTGCAATAAGAACTCACGCTGGTATAGCTCTTTTAGGGCATGGGTGATGACAACCAGTTTCCTGAAGTTGCGACTGCTAATTGCCGCACGAAACATTTTCAAACTTACGAGGTCTTCGCTGACAATTGGCGCGTGGGATTCGTACACTACGGGCAACCCCAACCGAACAGCGTAGTAGCAGACATGAAGATTTCTGCTATAGATCACGGAATGTCGCAACCATGCTCGAATAGCCGCGCGGAAGGCGAAATATTGACGAGCGCCGCGCAGCTTCGGCCGAGCTATGTGCGTTAGACGAAAATTTTCGGATGCCCCATAAAATTCGAATACGTTGTGGAGACAGTCTTTCTCGGTGCCAGCATTAGGATAAATCAACTCTACCGCTCGTCCACGTCGCGCCAGCGCCTCACACATTTTGACGACATGAATACTATTTGCCGTTCGCGAGGGTATGGTCGCGTTCGACACATAGACTATGTCTCTCATCGACGCAAATCCCCAACGAACTTAACATTAAATCGTGGAGACCCTAGTTTGGATTTGACCATAGCTTACTGCCAAGCCCACTCAAAGCGGCATGGCTTCACCCGTATAGGCGTGAACTATACCTTCTTGCAGGCTTCCGTATTGGGCAGTCAACCGCTTTCTCCACCCGGGGTCAGGAGCAGAGAACCCCTGCTTCTTGTGATTTAAGACCTGTTCGGGCAATAGATGTTTTACAGCCGATTTCAAGCCCGATTTGAGTCCGTCCCGATGGCGGCCATAGACAAAGGATTCTGGCAATCGGAACGAAAACTCGACCAAGCGTTTGGATAACAAGGGCGGCCGACACTCTAAGGAAACCGCCATGCTCACACGGTCAACCTTTACCATAATATCGTCGGGCAGGAACGTGTGGAAATCCATGACTTGTGCTGCGCGACGGGGCGGAAGATGGGGCAAGTAGTGTTGTCGATACGCCCACAATGGATCGTAATCCATCGAGACGCCTAAGGCCCTTTTCCAATCATTCAACCTGCCCTCAGACAGGCTTCCCCTTATGTGAGCGTACCGCCAAACAGGATCAGCAAAAGATGCCAAACGCAACTCGCGCCGATAAGGTAACGGTGATGGAAAGTCGACACCCTGAAGTTTACGCAACGGCATCCAACGCGCTGCATACGTCGCTTTCCGATACCTTTCATACCACCGATACCCACCGAAGAGCTCATCGCCTCCATCACCGCTCAACACAACCTTGACGTTGTCTGCCGCAAATGAGCAGACTCGAAAAGTCGGGATAGCAGAAACATCTGCAAATGGCTCATCGAACCAAGCGTCAACACGACCAATCATGTCGTCCATCTCTCCATTCTCAAGATAGTGGACTTGATGATTGAGCCCAGCTTTCGCGGCCATAGCCAGCGCGTAGGGTGTTTCGTCGCGCTCGGCTTGTCGGAACCCGATGGAGAAACTCCGCATATCTGGCTTGTGCCTGGAAGCAAAGGCTGCAATTACCGAAGAATCAATGCCGCCGCTCAAAAGAAGACCCAGCGGAACATCGCTCACTAACTGTTCGGAGACAGAGTCATCTATTAACTCCAGAAGCCGCTCAGCAGCAGTATCGGCATGAACATCCTGACTGCTTGACTCGAGCTCCCAGTATCGGCGAACGTTCAACCGACTGCTTGCGGTGTCAAACTCCATAATGCTCGCTGCTTGAAGCTTGAAAATGTTGCGGTAGAAGGTTTTGGGAGCCGGGATGTATCGATAAGCGAGGAAATCGATTATGGCCTCAGGGTCTTCTTCTAGGTTTTCCACTCCAAGGAAAGCGCGAACAGCTTTCAGCTCTGATCCCCAAACGAGGCTTTTTCCGTCGAACGCGTAGATCAAGGGTTTAATACCCACACGATCTCGAAATGCCGTTACACGCCCGGCACCCGAATCAAAGATGACGGCCGCATACATTCCGTCCAGACGTTCAACGAGTCCGTCTACGCCCCAATAGTGAAACCCGTGCAAGACAACTTCTGAATCGGAGCCGGATTTAAAAACATAGCCGGCCGCACCAAGCTCGTTGCGAAGTGACGCGAAGTTATAAATTTCCCCATTGACGGTAACTGAAAGCCCGTGGGCCATCATAGGCTGTCGACCAGCATCTGAAGTATCTATGATGCTTAGTCGTCTGTGACCTAAATAAACAGACCCGGAAAACCATTCTCCAGCTTGATCCGGACCTCGATGAGACAGCGTGTCTCGCGCCACGCGGGCGTGATTGAGCATCTCCGCACTACACAACTCACTGCCAGCAAACCCGAACAAACCACACATACCGTCAGTCTTTGTCGCTCAAAGTGTGCAGTGTACCCTGATAGGGCAACTCGCTTGCAATGCCGCTATCAGCGATCTTCTTTCGCCTCAACAATTTCAGTGTGGTGTTCCTACCGAATCTGAGGTAACGATACGGTTTCCGCACACGCTCAGGTGACTTGAAGGTCCAAGCTGCCAGCTATCGCTCTTGACCTTTTCTACCAGAAGCAGCGAAAGTGTGAACATGCGCTCCTCACTGCATAGTAATACGTCCTATCGGCAAAACTCGTCCGCCCAACTCTCGCATACAGAAGGCTCGGCCTGAATCGCCAAGATGAAACGCTCAGGCGCACTCCGACAGGCAGCTTGAAATCCATGCATTGCCTCCCGAAAACTGGCCAGATACCGGTAGTAGGCCTGAGAGATAGGGAATGCCTTGCCGGCCAGGCTTACCTATACATGCCATTCGTTGGCCATTCACATTACCACCTCACTGCATGAAGATCGTAACACCGTTGCTTGTTTGAACGCCTCGGCGGCGACCTCAACCCTGGGTGTTTTCTCAACCCATACCGTCTTAAGACAGCCCGCTCTTCCCTAAGCAATTCAGGGTGCATAATGCTTGGCAAAATCCTCTGCAGCACTTCGCTCGTCATTTGTAGAACCCAGACTTGATCATGCCACCCTTGCGGCAAAGCTCAGGCACACACGGGCGGACATCTGAGTTCTTCTGACGCTGGAACATCTAGCTTTCGACATACTGGGGCTCTGTCACGCGTATAGAAACGCCTGACAGAAGATCCTACTCGTGAGCCTGATTAATGGCTGACGGCAATATGGTCGGCAAGCTCCTCGGCAGTCAATCCGCCGTGTAAAACAACAAGCAGCCGGGGAAAACAAGGACACGAATTGAAGTCTAAGCATCGAGCCACTCAACTAACAGCACTCTGGGAAACGACTCGCCATCGCGAGAACACCTTCACTTCAGTTCTCTTTGGGGGAAGATTGGAACTACGCATGCGTTTTATACACCGTCATGATCGCCCCTTCCCGACGGCCAGATGGATAGACGCGCCTGAATACCGTTCATTGGCACATGATTCAGATCGAGTTCGAGTGAGGCTTTTGTGCTTCTATATAAAGCGACTGGGGCTCGCGGTAAGATGAGTCAATGATTAACTTTGGATCGACCCCTTCACCAAACTCAACCTGTTTAGCTTCTATGAAGCCGGCATGGGCCAACATTGCCTTTAGCGTTTCTGCGTCATAAGCAAATTGATGGCCATATGACCGAAAAATTCTATTAACCGCCATCATTGGGGTAAATTTTATCTGCGAATCTACTTCTAAATCCTTCTTTCCCGCAGCCCCCACATAGGGAAAGACGACATCTTCACCCTTTAATGCACGCGAGTACAATTCAAGATACTTCCCACCATCTGGCACAATTACCCGCACTACGCCACCCGGCGCAAGCAAGCGAAAGAAGTCTCTAAATACACTCACACATTCGTTGTATGCTATGTGCTCTAAGCAATGCTCCGTAAAAATTCCGTGAAGCGCCCCATCCTCGATAGGGATTCGCTCTCTTATATCCCAGCAAAGATCGATTCCTGGCCGCCATGCATAATCAAGATTGATGAACTGCTCTCGAGTATTGCGGCCACAACCAACGTTCAAGTACCTTACAGCGCGAGTTCTTTTTATCGAATTAAATAGCAGCCGCCCTCTTTTGACGTTGCTAACAAACCGGAAAAGAACACCTTTAAGGCGATGTCGATAATTCAATTGATCTACTACTCCGACTGATCCAATCGACACAGGCACGCCTGGGTGTACTTAATGGACCGAAGACGCAGCCACCGTCTTAGCGCTCGCTTAAAGAAGGCGGCATCATGCTTCCAGTCAAAACCGGCAAGCATTCGCACCTCGACAGGATTGAACCCATTCGCATTAAGATATTGCCGAAATTCAATAGCCGACCACTCGCGAACATGATGCCGTATCGGAGAATAGTTGCAGGCGGCGCCCCTCAAACGTACTCGCTCTGGCGTAGATATAAGGAATAGTGTTTCCGGACCAGCGAGTTGCTTGAGAAACCACAGAATCGTGTCTGGATTCGCGAGATGCTCAATCACATCAGAACAAATGACCAAGTCAAAATGATCGTTAACTAAACGGTCCGGCGCACTCAGATCCACACCAATCCAATCACCGAATTGATAGTGTTGCTCACAAAGTCTTGTTGCGTTTGGCTGATCAAACCCAGTTATAGAAAGACCATCTATTCGATCATTCAGACGAGCCAGCTTCGCTGCCGTACCACAACCAACGTCCGCTACTTTGACGAGACCTTTTTCGCGGACAATCTCCTCTGCCCATTCGTATACCGACGCCTGGTATGACAGTGAGTTATGTACACGCTTTTCATCCCAATAAAACTCACCATCAGAATCAAACGTGACTGCATCATTAATCACATAGTCGGTGCGAACAAAGTAGTTATCCGGCGACATTCGAAGCCCTCTTGATGATGATGCCTTGCCCTGTGGTGAGATGAACGACCGAAAGACTATGCCTTTCAGCGATTTCGTCCATGGCTTTTCGCGCACCTGGGCAGGTTTCGAACCCGTAATCATCACATACGACAACCCCGCCCACACTCAGTCTTGGAAAAAAGAACTCGAGCGCGTCGCGGGTGGGCTCGTATAGATCGACATCTATGTGCACCATACTAAAGACACGCCCAGATACTTCGTTGAAGCGTTCCGGTATCCACCCCTTGTAGAAAACTACGCGACTCGAAAACCGCACAAGATTCTGCCGAGGGATATCCTCCTCCACCTTCAGATCATTTTTCTCCCAACGAAAAGCCACTTCACTGCCGACGACGTCCTGTTGCTTCGGAGCGCTGAGCCCCTCGAACGAGTCGAATCCGTAGTATGTCTTATCGGTACCCTCTGTAGCGGACAGCATCAGATAGCTACCAGCGCCATGATATACCCCGCATTCGGCGAGGTCGCCCGGAATGTCCCTGACAATTTTGGAAAGGTTAAACAGATTGAAACGCCTCTCGTGGATACTTCCTACTGCCCCCGGGAATTTGCTCCACTCCGATAAGAATTCTGGATCTGTGAGCCATGAAAGATTCTTGTTATAAAGCCGGAAACCCCACCGAACTGCAATCCCCTGCAATAGAGAATGTCTCGCTTCATATCGCTGTCTTGCAGGCGCGAAAAAAGCGGAAACGAGCAGCCAAAAAAAAGAAAAAATCTTGCTCACTTTACTAATTCCAAAGCATATGGCGCTATATTCTCGCCAAATTCCATGCGGTGACGAAATACATCGCAGTCGCCCAAACGATGTAGAACAAAAACATTGCGACGCCCGCGCCAACAAGCCCGAGTTCTGCGATGAGAAGAACGAGGACTATCAAGTAGAACGCAACGGTGAAAATATGAACGACCAAGGATACTCCAGGCTTCCTCATCGCCATCATTGCAGGAGACAGGGGCTGGGCAAAAGCCCACACGACCATCGACGCAATACACCAACACGCCAAAGAGTATGCCTCTACATAGTCTGCACCAAAGGCCACCCTTAGAAACATCGACCCGAAAAAAAGGAAGCCGACCAAGACCACCCCCGCGACTGCGCCGAGCGTCATTGACGATTGCCTCATCAATTGAGCCATGCTATCCGTCTTCCGCACAGCCACCATTCGCGCTAACTCTGGGTAGATTGTTTGGTAGAAAGGATTTATCAGTTTCCCCATCGCGCTAATTATCGTTTTCGCAATCTTATACAAACCCGCCGCGCGCACATCAATCAATCCATTGACAATGAATATATCGATTTCCCTCACCACACGGACTATTCCGTCTACATTGGTTACGACAACGTAGTGCCAGATCCCCTCACACCGACGGGGCAAGCTCACCAAATCGAAATGCCGCCAATGAAAGATATCTTCCTTTTTCGCTAGCTTTACGGCATACCAGAAGAACCACAACTGACCTATGATGTTGTTTAGCGACGTCACGGCCAAGTAGACAATCAATCGCTCCTCGCCCGTTAGCCACAACAGAGTTACTGAGATCAACTGCAATACAGCGATCAGGTTCTGAGCCAGAGCCTGAGGAAAGAAGCGATCATAGATCCGCAGCAAAGCGGTCGGAGTAGACGACCAGTTGAATAGCAAAATCGTCGCTGCGACAACTGCCGGCAATAGTTCGCCTTCGGGCAGCCCGAACAAGGAAGGCAGCCACGCAGCAACAAGAATCGCTATAACAAACCCCAGCGCTCCAGCGAGGACATCCAATATCAGTCCGAAACAAGCTAGATTGAAAAGAAGCGCCTTGTCATTTCGTTCGTGGGCATGCGAACCATAATGAATCAGGCCCTGCCAAGTCTGGAAGCTTGTCAAGCGACCAATGATTTCAATGAAAGCCCCATACAGGGAATAAAGGCCAAACTGCTCCACCGATATTGCGCGCGTAAGCACGCCCAAATAAATGAGAGCAACAATGGAACTCGTAGCATTGCCCCCAAATACAACACCCGAGTTTCTGAGTAACGCAAAATACCTGGGATGGAAGCTCAACTCGCGAAGCCAGCGCATTAGACTCTCGAACATGTATCTCAGGGTGAGTCAACGAAGCCTGCGCGACGCAACTTCACATCGGCAAGCTTCAATGAACTGAACTCGGCATACGCATCTACCCAACCGGCTCTCCATATTGTTAGCGATGTTGGGGCGTTTTCAATCATCGAAACACTCAATTTCATGCCTCGGCTTAGCGGTAGCTCGGGTACGCTCGGCCAAACAGCACTCCAATGTCCCGGACAATCTTCGCGTTACTGAGGACTGCTCGCCAGACCGAAGCAGATGCATTGTCGGCGCCCGCACCACCGAATGGAAACAAGCGGAGCCCAGCAAAAATTTCCGCCGCAAACTATAAACCGGTAAACGCTTTCCTCAAACCCACGGCGACAAAACCCTGCGCTCCCGAGGTTTCACCAAATTAGAATGCCACGCCTTCTTTGCGAATCACCCTAACCAGGGTCATCCATAGAATTTGAACGTCAAACGAGACGGACCGGCGATCCAAATATTCAATATCGAACTCGACCTTCTTGGGAATCGGCAGATCATCACGGCCGTTAACTTGAGCCCACCCCGTCAATCCCGGCACTAGCCGATGAACGCCAGCCTTCGTGCGAAGTTTCACCAGATCATGCTGATTGAACAAAGCTGGCCTAGGGCCGACGAAACTCATATGCCCCCTCAAAATACTCCAGAGTTGCGGTAGTTCATCTAGACTCGTCCGTCGTAGGAATCCGCCAATCGGAGTGAGGTAGCTGGAGGGATCATCCAACAGGTGCGTTGCTACGGCGGGCGTCCCGACCCGCATGGTACGGAATTTTGGCATCATGAAGTTGACGTTATTAGTCCCGACGCGCTCAGACCAGTAGAAAATTGGGCCACGCGACGTCGCTCGAACCAATAGCACTAAGATCAAAAATGGCGCGACGAAAATTGCTGCTGCGGCGACAGCCAAACAAACATCAAAAAAACGCTTGGACGCTGTCAACGACTGCCGCTCTTGCTTTGCCTGAACCAGTCTGCGGTAACCGCCAAAGCTTGGTCGACGGAATACGGCCGTACCCAACCGAGTTCTTGCACGATCTTGTTGCTATCGACAATCAATGACCCGAACAACCGCTTCAGCTGTGTTTTCTTTCCCAGGAACTTCCCTGCTGCTAATAACCACTTGGGCGGGATAGACCAAATTCGCACTGGTTTACCCAAACCTTGCCCAAGTTTGCGTATCAACGCTGGCGTCGACATGTCTGCACCATCGGACAACAAAAACAACCCCCCGGCCGCGGAAGGATGCCCGGCACACAGGACAATCGCATCCACGAGATTACCCAGGAAGAGAAGACTCCGTCGATTGGAAACCGCACCAAAGGGGAAAGGCAGCCCTTTATCTACATAGCGAAGTAACTGTAGAAAATTAGCGCCAACTCCCGGCCCGTACACAAGCGGCGGGCGAAGGATTACCACCTCCATACCGGTACTTCTTTCAACATCTCTCAACCCTTGTTCAGCCTCCCATTTCGAAATAGCGTAGGGACCTTCAGGCGATGGAACCGAAAGTTCGTCGTACCGTTCAGTACAACTGCCCAAAGCTTGACCCTCCCCATTCACTTTTATGGTGCTCAGATAGATAAACCGCCGTACACCCGCATCCGCGGCTTGCTTCGCAAGATTAAGCGTGCCTTCCGTATTGATACTACTGTATTCCTGGCTCCACTCCGACTTCTTATCGTCGTTCATAACATGGACGCGCGCAGCAAGATGAATGACGATATCTACGGTGCCACGATGACCTCCAAGCGGTTGCTGCTGCGGTCTCAAGGCTTCGGCCCATTTTGTTTCTGGCCCAATATTGCCGATTTGAATGGACGAGTCGCCATTAACGCTATCCCGCGTAACGGCGTTGACCTGATAGCCTACCGACTGTAGCGACGCGCACAATGGCACACCGACAAACCCATTGGCACCGGTCACCATCACAGACTCAGTCACGCTGCCAACTCGTCATAGACACCCAACGTTTCCGTCAATACCCTCTCTGACGAAAATTCTTGTTCCGCCAACTCGCGCCCCACTCTGCCCATCGCTGCACACAGCTCTCGATCAACGATTAGGGATTCGAGAGCGTTCGCGAGAGCTTCAGGGTCTTTGGGTGGAATCAGTACTCCATTTCGCGAATCAATCACAAGTTCGCGACACCCCGGCATATCAGTTGTGACAATCGGCCTGGCACTTGCCATTGCTTCGATCAGTATCTTTGGAATTCCCTCGCCATAGTAGGTTGGAAGACAGACGATCTGGGACTGATGCAGAACAGCTGGAATGTCATCGCAATACCCCCACCACTCGACCACACCTGACCGCGCCCATTCGTTAAGTTGCTCTCGAGAAACCGAGCCCGGGTTCTCAACATCTGGCTCCCCAACAAGAACGAACCGCGCCTGCATACCTTTTGACTTAAGCGATTCCGCGGCTTTGACGAACACCCCGACCCCTTTGTCCCAAAGCATTCTGGAGGCGAGAACGACGAGCGGCGGATCCATTTGGCATTGACTCGTTTGATAGTCATCCAAAGCGACCCCCGCACCGCGGATGAGATCTATGGCTTCGGCGCCTACAACTCGATTTGACAATAACAACTCCATGTCGTCATTGTTCTGCACGATCACTCTCCCACGAGGGCGGGCCAGCAGCGTACGAAACAAGGCTATCACCACGGGCTTCAGAAGTCGGGCCTTACGTTCGGAAGAGGAAAACACGAAACCCAAACCGGCGAGTGCATTCACTACGGCTCGCACCTTGGATAGGTTTGCCACGAGGGTGCCATAGACAACTGGCTTGAGAGCCACGTGGTGGACTAAGTCCGGCATTTCTCTCCGGTAGATTCTCCACAGTTCGACAAGCGCGCTGAACTCGCGAATTGGGTTTGCACTCGAACGCTTCCAATGTTTCAAAGGTATGAGCCGCAAGCCGCTTTGTTTGATCTTTTCACCGTGTTTGTTCACACGTGTTGCGACCACGACGTCATAGCCCGCACTTCTTGCAGCAACGGCCAACGAGAGCCGATGAGTACAGAAGTACCAATCTTCGGTCACCAAAAACAAGAGTTTGGTTGCTCGTCGCATAGTCGTATCCATTACTTTTGGCGAATGATTCGAGTGCCGCCGCCATCTAAGATTAAAGCAATGCCAGCGATCTCCCGAGGAGTGCTTCGAAAGTACCCGCTCACAAAGAAAGACGGAGTCACTTCAAGTCTTACGAAGTCGAGGTGTTGAACGAACGAATAGGAGCTGAACGCCTCGTACCAAGAAACAGCAAGATTTCTCTAACACGCCTCATTAACAGCATGCCCATAACATTCACGATATTTTTCTACTATCGCGTCGATCTGAAAATGCTGTTCTATGCGCTGCCTTGCCGCTAGCCCACGTCGAGCACGCTCTTTTGCACTGAACGAAAGCAAACCCAGCAATCCGTCTGCGAGTGCCGAAGGGGAAGACGGCGGCACAACAATGCCGGAATCCCCAACAATTTCGCGGCAGTCTCCAACATCCGTTGCGACACAGGGCAGGCCACACCCCATGGCCTCACCTAGCACGTTGGGAAATGCCTCACTCACGCTACTTAGACAGAACACATCAAACGCCTGCAAGATGCGATTCACATCCTCACGTTCCCCCAGGAATTGGATTTGCCCAGCAGGAAACCCTCGTGCCATGGATGCAAGCTGCCTATTCTCATCATCAACACCACTTCCGACGAGCACCGCATAAACACCCGGTTTTCGCGAAATCACAAGCTTCATAGCTTGCAGAAATGACGAATGGTCCTTCAACGGATGGTAGCGCGCCACATGGCCGACCACCAAAGCGTCTAGCGGAATCGACAGCATCGTCCGGAGCAAGTCTCGATCGACCGGATTCGGGTGCCAATGATCCAAATCGAATCCGTTCGGAATAACCATACCCTTCTCCGATGGAAATCCGGCAGATTCATGCTGAGCGCGCGACACAGCACTATTGTAGATAACCCTGGACACCCACTTGCTCAACAAAGGATGAAGACGAATCACAAGGCGAGTCAGCCATTTCTCATCGCTGAGTTCGTACAGGGAATGCCGAACATTCCAAATGACAGGAATTCTCGATCGCAGACTGGCAAGAGCTACTACCGCAGCAATGTTTCCGTGGTACATCCACCCCTGCACCAAATCGGGTGAAGCGTCGACGATCGCACGCCGCAGTCGGAGGAAACCACCAAGAGACCATGCCCCCCTTCGCAACCCCAGACTCTGCACTGCCACGCCGGCCCTTCTTAGTCTGACACCGTAAACCCCGTCGCCAGTCAGTGATATCACTTGGTTATCGAAGTGGGACTGTAGCCCCCCCACAATCAGGTTGTGCAAGGCTCTTTCGGCGCCGCCCATGCCAAGCCCGGTGATTACGTGAACGATCTTCTTCACCGCTCAAGTCTCGGGCGACTTACCATTGGCTTCGACCCCCATCGCGGCAAGGTAACCGTCTGCTGCCCTTTCAACACTGAAATACTTCGATCTTCGCAGTACGTCAGGCGGGTTCTTGTCACCCAATGCTTTGATCATTGCTTCATACAAGGTACCTACGTCATCGGTCGGTACGAGTTGCCCCCACTTGCCATCTTCAAGGATCTCCCTCGGACCACTGGGGCAATCGGTACTCACTATTTTCGTTCCGCAGGCCATTGCCTGAATAAGCGCGTTAGGCAGGCCTTCCCATGATGAAGAGAGGACGAAAAGCTCAGCGTGGTACATCCAAGTAAACGGATCATCCACGAAGCCAGGCAAGTCTACGTCTTGTTCGAGACCAAGATCGGCTACTTCCTTCGTCAGCGATTCCCGAAGCCGCCCTTCTCCGAGAATAATCAATCTGCACTCCGTTTCCTTACGCAGACGAGCGAAAGCAGATAGTAAAAGAGGATAATTCTTCGGCTCTTCCAGCCTGCCAACCGCCAGCACGACCGGAGGCTGCCCAAGACCAAACCATGGGTGATCAGGCTTCCTCCCACCAAGCGATTCAGCATCGACTGTCGCAACTGGGTTATATACGACCGCAATTTTGTTCCGATCCAGCGGCATGCTCCCAACAAGGTCTTCGGCGACACCACGCGATACAGCAACAATCTTGTCCGCCATCGAATAACTGTATCTCGCTATCCAAGGCAGGAACGCAGAGAAAACACCGGCGTTGGCGCGCGAACCCATCGCAATGCTAAAAGTACTTCGCTCTGATATAACCAGTACCGTCGATATGCGCGTCAACTTGCGCGCCCAGATCGCCAACACATTTGTGTGGGTCATCGCGGACAACAACGCTACCGGCCGTACTCGTCGCATATATCGAACCAAAGGAAGAAATGCACGCGACACACGCCCTGCATTCAGATTCACCAATCTTACTTTGGGTGAAACGAGGCCGAGATAAGGCCCCCGCGCACTGACCAGAACCAAATCCACGCGATATCCACGATCTGCGAACACGTTCGCGAGCGTGACGAAAACACGTTCTGCGCCACCACCACCAAGCGTCGGTAGAAAAAGCGCCAACCTTGGTGGGACGTTATCGGAACCCATTGCGCCTGCTCTAATTTCCCGCGATTGACGTCAACCAACCTTTCACGCCACGTCGTTCAATCGCGTTGCAAATATGCCGAGATTGCAATGCGCAGCAACCACTTCGAATCGGATCCATTCACCAATCCTACGACTATCTTTGATCGCCACTATGACGCACATCGATGGCAAGCTACTGATCACGAGGAGCTTTTCTCACCAACAAATCTTCCATCACCAAATACTGCAACTCCGACCCATAAAACATATTCAAAGCATCAGTCGGTGAACAGACCATCGGCTCCCCCCTCCGGTTCAGTGACGTATTCAGAATCACCCCGTTGCCGGTCAATTTTTCGAGCGCCTCGATCAACGCGTAGTAACGCGGATTCGACTCGCATGTAACCACCTGAGCGCGGGCCGTACCATCTTCATGCACCACCTCCGGGACGCGCGTCTTCCATTCGTCGGCGACGTCGAAGGTGAAGGTCATATAGGGTGCCGGATGATCGGTCTGCAACATCTGTGGGGCGACCCGGTCGAGCATGCTCGGGCA
>MWSC01003353.1_pt1 | contig 15446 bp, 18 predicted proteins | sample 1021911 | NCBI WGS metagenome assembly MWSC01 (sample SAMN06338132, study PRJNA374545) | mollusc metagenome | biome: marine bay; material: sediment; isolation source: gill 70 cm from animal B | host: Kuphus polythalamius | place: Philippines: Mindanao | collected 2011-09-12
AAGTTGCTGCGTCGTAGCTGATAACGTCATAGCAAAACCCAAAGAAACCCACCGGCGAGGCCGATCAGCGCCTGCCGGTGGGTTTTTTGTTGCCCGGTCGCGGCAGCTTACTCGCCAGCGATGGCGATGCGAAGACTGTAGCCGTGTTTGTCGAATCCGAGTTTGTCGTAGAAGGCATGCGCTCGCTCGCGCTTGAGATTGGACGACAAGGTCATCTTGTAGCAGCCCGCTGCGCCACACAGACGCATCGCCTCCTCGATCATCGCCGTACCGATGCCGAGCCCCTGTTGCTCGGGGGTAACCACGATATCTTCCAGCACGCCTGAAGGCGTCCCGCAGTGACCGAGGTTCGGCATGATCATCAGGGCAAAGGTGCCGACGATCTGCTGTTCGTGAACGGCGACATACAAACCGTAGCCGGGTAGGGCGTTGATCTGGTTGAAGACAGCCTGCGCAGCCGGGAGCGTCAGCACCTTGCCGTCGTCCAATTCGGGTTGGCTGTACAGATCCAGGATGGACGGAAGATCGGCTTCGGTGGCGGCTCTGAAGGAGATGTCGATCATCACCGTGTCAACCTGATGAATTTAGAACCCGATCGCATGATCTACGGTGCAATGCCGAAAAGCCATAGGCGAAACCACTCGAGCAACATAATGTTGTCATTGTCAGCCATGACAATTCAGCGACAATCAATCGCCGAGACAAACCACGATGCCGATGCGCGACCCCGTTGCCGAGATTCTTCACCTGTTCGAGCGCCACGGACAGGGCCACTATGGCGAAGCCGTGACCCAGACGCAGCACGCGGTGCAAGCCGGCGCGCTGGCGATTGCCGAAGGGCATCCCGATGATGTCGTGATCGGCGCTTTCCTGCACGACATCGGGCATCTGATGGTCAACGAGGTGCCGGAGGCGCAACGTGATGCAGCCATCTACCGTCATCAGCAGATCGGTGCAGACCTGTTACGTGAGCTGGGGTTCTCAGAACTCGTGATCGATCTGGTGGCGACCCACGTCGACAGCAAGCGCTATCTGACTGCGGTCGATCCAGACTATCTGGCGACTTTGTCTCCCGCCAGCGTCGAGAGCCTGGCGTTCCAGGGCGGGCCGATGAGTGCAGATGAAGTGAGCGAGTTTCAAGCCCGTCCGGATATGTACCTGCACGTTCGATTGCGCCATTGGGACGACCTGGCCAAAGATCCGCACAACGACAAAGTCGACATCGCACCTTTCGTGTCGCGCATGCGGGACCATTTTCGAGGTCAAGCCGGCGCGGCAGATTGATCGCAACCTGACGGTAGCGATTGGGCGTCAGATCTCTATCACCAGACCATCGTAAGCAACCGTTACCTCGTCGGGTAGCCGATGGTCGTGCTCCATCAGCCAGCTATCCAGTTCGTGCCCGATATGTGTGAGCAGATTGCGTGGTGACTTCAGCGACTCGATGGTGGCCAATGCGCGTGTCAGATCGTTGTGATTGCGCGGGGCGGCGTCGCGCGGCGGAAAGCTGCAGTCGATGATCACTGCAGCGAGCGTTTGATCTTGTAATCGTTCTGCCGTAGCGTCAGGTAGACCGACGGTGTCACAGAGATAAGCGACCGTTAGTCCGGCATGTTCGATCAGGTAGCCGAATGTCGGTTTCGAGTGTGTCAATGGCAAGGGTGTCAACCTGACCTCGCCGACAGTGAAAGGCTCGAATGCCGTTGCCTTGTTTCCGAAATCGAGAATACCGGGGTGTTTGAGCAGATCGCCGCAGCCCTCCGGGTCGTCCGGTCCGATCACCGGGACGTGCTTGCCGGTTCCCCAGCGGATCCGGAACAGGCCCTGCACGTGGTCGGTATGGTAGTGGGTGAGCACCACCTTGGTCACACGATCCATGAAGGGCTGGGTTGCCAGTTCGGGCAAGCCGGCATCGAGCAGAATCACGCTGTCGTCGGCCTCGATCAGCAGACAGGCAGAGTGGCGCCTGTAGGCCGCCGAGAGCGTCGCACGTTCACAGGCCGGACAGTCGCAGCCGAACAGCGGTACGCCGCCGGCGTTGCCACTGCCGAGAAACGTCAGCTTCATTGCTCGTCTTCCGACAGCAGCCTTATCACTTGCTGGCCCGCCCGCTGCAGGCTGCCGTTGTTGTCGATGCATGTCAGGCGCGTGTGGTCGACCAATGCATCGCGCTCGCTGGCCAACAGCAGGCGTCGTTCGACCTCCACCCGGGTTTCCCGGCCGCGTGCGGTGAGTCGTTGTCGCAGGATCTCCGGGTCGGTCCTGATCAAAATTGGATGAAGGTTCGGGAAAAGTGCTGCCGCCTTGTCGAGGTAGGTGCGAGAGCCATTGACAACGGCATGCATGCCGCGCTGCATCCATTCCTTGATCTCGATGCCGACGCCATACGAGAGACCATGGCTGCGCCAGTGCATGGCAAAGCAGCCTGCTTGCAGCCGACGGGCGAATTCGTCGGGAGTGAGCGCGACATGGTTCTCACCACCGGCATCCGCAGGCCGGGTGATATAGCGATGGGCGAACAGCACGGATGCAGCCGTCGGCAGGTTGTCGCGCGCATAGCGCATGATACTGTCCTTGCCTGCACCAGACGCACCGATGATATAGAACAGTTTCGCGCCCACCAGAATATCGGTGCGTCTCAGGGTCAGACGACGCGTGTGCCCTGGCGCCATACCTGTCTCACTACCGGCACATCATCCACGCAACGCACACGTATCAGGTCTGCCCGCTTGTCCACGGCGATGCTGCCGCGGTCGTGCAGGCCGGCGGCGTCCGCGGGGTTCAGATTGACCATGGCCACGGCTTCCGGCAGTTGGATGTGATCGATGTGCTGTGCAAGGACGAACGCGGCGTGCAGCAGGCTGTTCGGTACGTAGTCTGACGACAGGGTATCCAGCAGACCCTGTTGCGCGAGTTCACGTGCCGATACATTGCCCGAGTGCGAAAAGCCGCGCACGACATTCGGTGCGCCCATCAACACGTGCAGGCCGTGGTGGCGTGACGCGTTGGCTGCGCCCACGGTTGTCGGGAACTCGGCGATACTCATGCCGTCGGCAACCGCTTCTTCGACATGCTCGATCGTCGCATCGTCGTGACTGGCCAGAGACAGGCCGCGTTCGCGGCACATCTCTGCAATGGCCGCGCGATGATGGCGGCCGAGACGCAGGCTGGTCTCGGTCTGACGCTGGATCTGCGCCTCCATCTCCTCATCGCTCAGCTTGTACTTGCCCTGGTAGTACTCGCGGTACTTGTTGATGTCGGCGAACTGCCGCTGGCCGGGCGAGTGGTCCATGACCGATACCAGCTTGACGAGCGGGTCGTCGACGATCGACGTGAAGTTTTCCAATGTCGGCTCATAGGTGACCTCGCAGCGTATATGCAGCAGGTGCTCGGCGCGCGTGAGATCGGACGCATGTGCCTGGCGAACGGCCTCGGTCATGTGCCTGAAGCGTTGGATGCGAGATGAACCCTGGATTACGTCGCCTGTCGCCACGGCATTGAACACGGTGGTGATACCGGCGCTGGCAACCGCCGCATCGTGGGCAAAGATCGCCGGCATCGCCGGCCAGCTCACGGTCGGACGCGGGCTGAAGTGCTTTTCGAGATTGTCGGTGTGCAGTTCGATCAAACCGGCGATCAGGTAGTCGCCGTCGAGGTCAACAACGCTGGGCAGCTGACTGTGACCCTCATCGACCGCCTTAATTTTGCCGTCGTGCAGGCAGACCGTACCTTTGATGACGCAGTCCGGCATCACGATCTGTGCGTTGCTGAGAACTGTCTCGCTGTTCATGCGGCCATACTCCGTAGTTCGCCGGTACCCATATCCAGTCGGTGCGTACCGACGTTTTCGCGCACTTCGGCGTCGTGGAAAATACCGATCAGGGCTGCGCCGCGTTGCATCGCAGCGTGCATCAGGTCGATCACGACCTGGCGGTTGGCGGCGTCGAGCGACGCAGTCGGTTCATCGAGCAGCAGGATCGGATAATCGGCGACGAAACAATGCGCGATGTTGACGCGCTGTTGTTCGCCGCCGGAAAAGGTGCTTGGTGCAAGCGACCACAGACGCCGCGGGATGTTGAGTCGGTCGAGATAGGTCTCTGCCTGTTCCCGGGCTTCATTGGCCGGTACGCCTTGGCGGCGCAGTGGCTCGGCGACGATATCCAGGGTGCTGACTCGGGGGATGACCCGCAGGAACTGACTGACATAACCCAGGGTTCGCCGCCGGATGTCGAGTATCTGGTGCGACGCAGCCGTCACCATGTCGACCCATGCCTCATCGTGACGCACCAACACCTGACCCGATTGCGGGAGATAGTTGGCGTATAGCGAACGCAGCAGGGTGCTCTTGCCGGTGCCGGATTGACCGTGCAGCACGATGCATTGACCGCGTTCGATGCTGAACGACACGTCGTCAAGCACATCGAGACGGATGCCGCCCTGGTTGTGCAGGGTGAAGTGTTTGTGCAGGTCTCGTGCTTCGAGCATCATCGAGTCCATCGGCGACCTCATGGTTGCAGTACCGATGAGACCAGCAACTGCGTATAAGCATGTTGCGGATCGTCCAGTACCTGGTCGGTCAGTCCCGTTTCCACGACTTCGCCACGGCGCATGACCATCAGGCGATGTGCCAGCAGGCGGGTTACGGCCAGATCGTGGGTGACGATAACGGCGGACAGTTGCAGATCGGTGACCAGGTTGCGCAACAGGTCGAGCAGGCGCGCTTGCACCGAAACGTCCAGGCCCCCGGTCGGCTCGTCCATGAACACCAGCCGCGGGGTGGTGACCAGGTTGCGCGCGATCTGTACCCGCTGTTGCATGCCGCCGGAGAAGTTCTTCGGCAGATCGTCGATGCGGGCGGCGTCGATCTCGACACGTCCGAGCCAGCGCTGTGCTTCGTTGCGAATCCCGCCGTAGTGCCGGGCGCCGACAGCCATCAAACGTTCGCCGACATTGGCGCCGGCGCTGACCCCCATGCGTAGCCCATCGCGCGGGTTTTGGTGCACGATGCCCCAGTCGGTGCGCATCAGCATGCGTCGCTGCGCCTCGGACATAGCAAACAGGCTCTGCATACCATCGTGGCGCGTGGCGTATTCGACACTGCCGCTACTTGGTGAGAGCTGGGCCGACAGGCAGTTGAGCAGCGTGCTTTTGCCGGAGCCCGATTCGCCGACGATTCCCAGGACCTCGCCCGGATGCAGTTCGAAGCTGACATCGCGACATCCCAGTTGTTCGCCGTAGTATTTGCTCAGCCGTGTGACGCGGAGTAACGGCTCGCGGGTGTTGCTGTTCATCGTTCGGATTCCGGGTGTGGGTATGCCGCCGGCGTGATGTCGTCACCGCTGAATCCCTGATCGCGGCGTTGTGCGCAGTACTGGGTATCGGAACAGACGAACATGCGACCACCACGGTCGTCGGTGATGACCTCGTCGAGGTAGCTATGGTCGGAGCCGCACAGGGCGCAATGCTGCTGCCATGACTGCACCTCGAAGGGATGGTCTTCGAAATCGAGGCTTCTGACCTCGGTAAACGGCGGAATGGCGTAGATGCGTTTCTCACGACCGGCGCCGAACAGTTGCAGTGCCGGGTTCATGTGCATCTTGGGGTTGTCGAACTTCGGAATCGGCGACGGCGACATGATGTAGCGGCCGTTGACCTGCACCGGGTAGTCGTAGCCGGTGGCGATGCGACCGAACTGGGTGATGTCTTCGTAGAGCTTCACGTGCATCACGCCGTACTCCTGCAAGGCGTGCATCTTGCGCGTTTCACTTTCACGCGGCTCGATCCAGCGTAGCGGCTCTGGGATCGGTACCTGGTAGACGAGGATCTGGCCATCCCGCAGCGGCACCTCGGGTATCCGGTGGCGCGTCTGGATCACGCTGGCCGCTGAGGTCTGCTCGGTGGTTGCAATGCCGGCGGTACGCGCGAAGAAGCGACGAATGCTGACCGCATTGGTCGTATCGTCTGCGCCCTGGTCGATGACCTTCAGGGTGTCGTCGGCGCCGATCACGCTCGCGGTTACCTGAATGCCGCCGGTTCCCCATCCGTAGGGCAGAGGCATCTCGCGGCTGCCGAACGGCACCTGATAACCCGGCACGGCGACGGCCTTGAGGATCGCGCGGCGGATCATGCGCTTCGTCTGCTCGTCGAGGTAGGCGAAGTTGTAGCCGTCCATCGGTGCGCTTGCGGCGGTGCCGTTCATGCGGCACCTCCGGCCTTACGCTGGGTGGCGTCGTCATGTTCATCGGCTGCACGCAGGCGACGTACCAGATCGAGTTCGCCCTGAAAGTCGACGTAGTGGGGTAGCTTCAGGTGCTGCACGAACCCTGATGCCTCGACGTTGTCGCTGTGGTAGAGCACGAACTCTTCGTCTTGCGCGGGCGCCGATGTGTCTTCGCCCAGCTCGCGTGAACGCAGCGCACGGTCGACCAGGGCCATGGCCATCGCCTTGCGTTCACCGTAGCCGAATGTGAGTCCATAGCCACGCGTGAAGCGCGCCTTTTGTTCGGCGTTGCCTTTGAACTGGTTGATCATTTCGCATTCGGTGATGACGATGTCGCCGACGTCGATCGCGAAGCCGAGCTCCTCGGGCACGATTTCGACGCTGACTTCGCCCATGCGGATCTCACCGGCAAAGGGATGGTTGCGCCCGTAACCACGCTGCGTCGAGTAGCCCATCGCCAGCAGAAAGCCTTCGTCGGCACGGGCGAGATTCTGCAGTCGGATGTCGCGCTCGGCGGGGAACGTCAGCGGTTCCCGCGTCAGGTCGCCGACCGGTTCATCTGCGTTGGCGTTTGCTTCGGTCTCGATCAGGTCTTCGTCGTTCAGCACGTCGGTGACCCGCGGCATCGCCTGCTGCGTCGCGTCGACCTTTGACGCCGGATGAGAAGACTCCGACTTGGTGGCGTCGCTATCAGCCGCGGTGTCGCCTTCGGCGGCCAACGCGAAATCGAGCAGTCGGTGGGTATAGTCGAATGTCGGCCCGAGGATCTGCCCGCCGGGGATGTCTTTGTAGGTCGCCGAGATGCGACGTTCGACATGCATCGCGTCGGTGTCGATCGGTTCGCTGACCGCGAGGCGGGGCAGGGTGGTGCGATAGGCGCGCAGCAGAAAGATTGCCTCGATGACGTCGCCGCGCGCCTGTTTGAGCGCGAGCGCCGCCAGGTCGCGGTCGTATACCGAGCCTTCAATCATCACGCGGTCGACCGCCAGGCTGAGCTGTTCGCGGATCTGATCGACGCCGATCTCGTCGATCGCGCGGTCGCCGCGGCGATCGCTGGCCAGCAGCCGGTGCGCATTGTCGATGGCCTTTTCACCACCCTTTACGGCTACGTACATGTCAGGCCTCCAATCGCGTGCTGCGCGGTAATGCAGCCAGGCGATTACCGCTGGTCAAAATGAAATCGACACCGCGTGGAAAAAGCGTTGCGTTGTCGGCCACCCGTTGCCAGAGACCGGCCGGCGCGCCGGCAACTTCAAGCTCGATGACTCCGTCGATACCGGGGCCGATCAATCGCTGACCGCCATCGTTGGCGATGCCGGTAACATCAATGATGACGGTCGCTGCCTGTTCCGGATGTTCGTCCGTGCCGATATGAATCTGCGCAGTGCGATCGAATGCCTGTGCCTCGCCGAACAACAGGTATTGCGCACGCTCCGCTGCATCCGCAATCGGGCAGCCGCAATGAAAAGCCAGAAATTCGCGCGATTCTGAGGCTGCACTATCCAGCCAGACGGGTGTTTCAAAGTCGAGCAATGCGAGCGCGATCTGTGTCGCGGCGGCAGACAGGCCGTTGTTCGGTGCTATGCGCGAGTCCGGCAGCGTGACAACGAGGCCGGGGCGCGACATCGCCTGCAACACATGGCGAAAAACTTGCTGTGACTGGTGCACCGGGTTGTCGAACCCGGTAGCGAGCACGTCGCTTGCTTGAGGCATCTCAGTCGTCCCCCCGTACCAGCGTGAAGAAGTCCACCTTGGTTTTTGCGACCTCGCCGGAACGTGACCGCCGAGCCTGTTCGATGGCCTGCTGCAACGGCGCGACGGTCGCCGCCGGCAGGCTGCCGTTGAGCAACAAGGCGTCGGCTACGGCAGCCAGTTCGGCGCGCCGCTTGTCACGCCCGCAGATATAGGCGACGCCGGTTGTCTTGTCGGCGAGTTGTATGACACAGCGGGTCATCGTCATCTCACCCAGGTTGAACGCCCGGCCGTTGCCGCCCATGCGACCGCGCACTTGGCACAGCCCCGACTCCGGGGGACGTGGCAGGCTGTAACTCGGCTTTTGCGGTGCGTCGTCAATCAACGACTGCAACTGCGCCAGCGAACTGCGCGCGAGGGTCGCCATCCAGGCGCGTCGCTGCGTTTGTTGTGTTGAGGTTTCACTCATGTGCTGTTCAGACAATCCAAATATTTGTATAGACAAATGTTGTCTATACAATTACGCTGCCACGGTGACTTCCGCAAGGACGTTTCGGTGAATTTTTTTTGACAGACGAGGCGTATGTTCATGGTTGTGTCAGATAACGCTGCTTCACTGCCTGTATGGCGCCAGATTCAAAACCGTCTGAAGGCCGCCATCCTGGACGGCACCTATGCGGCCGGTGAACGCATTCCGACCGAACATGCGCTGGCGAGCGAACTGGGTGTCAACCGCCATACCGTGCGGCGTGCCATTTCCGGCTTGACCGAGCAGGGCCTGTTGCGGGTCGAGCAGGGGCGCGGCATGTTCGTGCAGGAGAACGTGCTGTTCTATCCGATCGGAAAACGCACGCGCTTCACCGAAACGGTCGAGCGGCAGAACCGGTCGCGCGGCCGTCGCATCATCGCTGCCGACACCGCCAAGGCGGATGCCAAGGTGGCGCAGGCGCTCGGCATGCTGCGCGGGCGGGCGGTCATCCACCTGCGCTCGATCGCCGAGGTCGATGGGCGCCCGGTCAGCGTGTCGGACGATTTTTTCAATCGCGCGCGTTTTCCCGATATGGCGGGACATGCGCTCGACACCCTGTCGATCACGGAATCGTTGCGCCTGTGCGGCGTCGATGACTATTTCCGCAAGGTCACGCATGTAACGACGCGTATGCCGAAACGCGATGAAGCAGAGCAACTGCGCCAGCCGCTGAACCGCCCGGTGCTGGTCACCGAAAACATTGACGTGGACGTTGATGACAAACCGGTTGCCTTTGGCTCGACAATCTGGAGCGGCGACCGCGTGCAACTGGTCTTTGAAAGCTGACGTGCACGTCCGGTTAAACGGGCGCATCGCGGGGTCGGTCGAGTTCCCAAGAGATTCACGCAGCAACACGTTGACGCGATGTGTAGACCGGTTGGCCGGCGACGAAGGTTGTGATGACCTCGGGCAGGCCGGGCTCACGGTCATCGACGATCAGCACGTCGGCACGCATGCCTTCTCGTAGCGACCCGCGATCCGTCATCCCGGTTGCGGCCGCCGGCCAGCTGGATACCAGGGGCCACAGCTCCGCTAGCGTCTTGTCGGTCCGTTCAACCAGTTTGAACAGCGCGACCAGCAGCGATGGGTAGTAATAGTCCGACGTCAGGATGTCACAAACGCCATCGCGTACCGCGCCGGTTGCACACAGGCGGTCGCAATGGCTACCGTCCCGTACGACGTTGGGTGCGCCGAGGATCACGAAGTCGCCCTGGTCTTTGGCGGATCTGGCAACCTCGGTGCTCACGGGAAACTCGCACAGGCGCACGCCCAGTTCATGGAACCATGAGCGCATCTCGATGGTTTCATCGTCATGCGACGCACACGGGATGCCCGCATCGCGTGCCGCTTGAGCCAGTCGGGCGATCGCGGGCGGCACATCGGCGGCGCGCGAAATCACGTCGTTGAAAACCCCGATGAACGCGTCGTGAGTCAAACCTGTCCGATTGGCGTATTCATTGATCTTGCGGCGGTTGTCGGCCGCGATGTGCTGACCGATGTGGGCGGCATGGTCGTTGAAAGCCAGCAGATCGACACGTCCGTCGTGCAGCAGGTCGGAAACGTCTCGCTCGCCCGCCAGGTTAAAGGTCTCCCAGCGCAGGTGCACGCGCGTGTCGCAGCCGAGGTTGGGCCTTTGTTGTTCTATGGCATCGATCAGAGAGAGTGCGGTTTCGCGTCCTCGCAGCCCGGGTTCCCATGAGTAGGTAATGCCGTGGAACGCGGTGGTGATGCCGTTGGCGAGCAACTGCCGATCGGTTTCACGCAGCGCCAGATCGACCGGGAAATGAACCCCGGGGCGCGGCAGAATCTGGCGCTCGAAGGCATCGCCGTGCAGGTCGATGATGCCTGGCAGAATCAACGCGCCCTGCGCGTCGATGGTTTGCCCGGCCGATGCCGGACCATTATCAGCGGAGCCGGCAATCACGCCGTCGCGGAGTTGCAACGGGACCGACGCGATGTGGCCTTCGCCCGTCAGCACCCGACCGTTGATGATCGTGAAATCCATCGGTCAGATAACCAGTTTGCGCAGGCGCTGCGAAAGGATGTCGAGCAGGCTGACGCTGACCACGATGATGACCATGATCGCCGCAGTTTCTGCATAGTAGAAACCACGAATCATCTCGTACAGTGGCTGGCCTATGCCGCCGGCGCCGACGATGCCAAGCACCGTCGCCGAGCGCACGTTGGATTCGAAGCGGTACAGCGAATACGAAATCCACAGCGGCAATACCTGTGGGATGACGCCAAAGATGACTTCCTGCAGTCGGCTCGCGCCGGTGGCGCGGATACCTTCAACCGGACGGGGGTCGATCGCCTCGACCGCTTCGGAAAACAGCTTGGCGAGTATGCCGGTCGTATGCACGAACAGTGCGAGCACGCCGGCAAAGGGGCCGAGACCGACCGCTACGACGAACATCATCGCAAATACCATCTCGTTGATGGCGCGCGCGGCGTCCATCAGTCGGCGGACGGGTTGGTAGATCCACCACGGCACGATGTTCTCTGCCGACAACACGCCGAAGGGGATAGACAATACGACAGCGAGTACCGTGCCCCATACGGCGATCTGAATGGTGACCATCATTTCTTCGACGTAGTCGGTCCAGTTCGTGAAGTCGGGCGGGAAAAAGCCCTGCAGGAACGAACTCATGTTGCCCGCTTCGCTGAACAGCACGCCCGGCGCCATTTCGGCGCCCTCCCAGGACCACACCAACACGGCGAGTGCAGCGGCCCAGCCGACGTAGTAGGCGAGCGATTTCTTCAGATCCCGCTTTGGGAGTTCCAGTTTGCCGGTGGCGGTAGCGGTGTGATTCATAGCGATGTTATGGACGTTGGCGGGTGGCCTCCCCGGCCGGAAGCCGGGGAGGTGCCGCGCGCAGGGGTGCGCACGGCCAGGGGCGTCTTAGTTGGCGGCGACGCCCATCGAGCTGCTGATCAACACTTCGAGCTCGGCGAGCTTGGCGTCGATCTCGGCGATCTTTGCCTTTTTCTGCTCAGCGCTCATGTTGTCGTTGCCTTCGATCTTGAGCTTGTCCTTGAACAGGGCGAGCTGACGCACCGGGTACAACTGGGCGTTGTTGGAGTCGGTGTAACCGCCGCCACCGGTACCCAGGTCGGCAAGACGCTGCTGCTGTGCCGCGGCCTTGTCACCGAGACGGCCGTAACCGAGGAAGAACGATTTGATCTTGGCCTTGAGCGGCTTGCTCAGGTCCTTGCGATAAGTGATCGGATCTGCCGGGATCAGCGGTGAGGTCCAGACGATCTTGATCTTCTCGGCGGCATCCGGGGCAGTGACCTTGGAGCGTGCTACCTGCTCCGAGTTGTTCGACGCGGCGTCCACTTGCTTGTTGGCGACCGCCAGCAGGTTGGTCTCATGGTTGGCGTTGCGGACGGTTTTGAAACATTTTTTCGGATCGACGTTGTTCTGTGCGAACACGTAGTAGGTCGGTACCAGGAATCCCGACGTGGAGTTCGGGTCGCCGATGCCGAAGTTCTTGCTGCCGTCGCACTTGAGCAGATCGTCGAGCGAGTTGATGTCCTTGTTGGCGACGTTGGTGATGATGTGCGAGTAGTAGCCCTGGGTTCCGTCGGCCTTGATCTCTTGAACGAATACCTCGGCACCAGCACGATCGACGGCCTCGATAGCCGATTTATTGCCGTACCAGGCGACGTGAACCTTGCCGAAACGCATACCTTCGATGATGCCGGCATAGTCCGAAGCGAAGAACGGTTTTACTTTGATGCCGATCGCGTCTTCCATGTCCTTGAGAAAGGGCTCCCAGGACTGTTTCAGGTGGATGGTCGACTCGGTCGAGATGATTCCGAAGTTGATGACTTCGGGATCGCCTTCGAGCGCCTTGAAGTTTTGTTCGGCGACGGCTGCGCCGGTCAGCAGCAGCGCGGACAACGCGCCTTTCAGCAGGGTCTTCATCATGATTCTATGCTCCAGGTGAATGTGGGCCGGGTTTCAATTGCACTAACTGGCAGAGGCGTAGACGACGTCGGTGTCGAACGCGTCGTCGTAGTCGTCATCGTCGGCGGTGTTCTTGCGGGTGCCGAGGATGAGTTCTTCGCTGTCTTCTCCGTACAGCTCGGTGAGAAATTCGGGGGTCAAGGCCTCGCTGGTGCCGTCATAGACGACTTCGCCGTCGCGCATCGCCAGTGTTCGCGGGCAGTAGTGGATTGCATACGACACTTGATGCAACGACACGATGACGCTGATGTCCGCTTGGTTGATCGCGGCCAGCGCCTTCATCACGCGTTTTGAGGACGCGGGATCGAGTGAGGCGATCGGTTCGTCAGCCAGAATGAGTTGGGCACGTTGTACCAGGGTGCGCGCGATCGCGACGCGCTGCTGTTGGCCGCCCGACAGTGTCGATGCGCGCTGATCGGCAAAGCGTGCCATGCCGACCTGGTCGAGCGCTTCCATGGCGGCAAGTTTCTCGGTTTTGTTGAACCACCCGAGCGAGCCCCGGTTTACCGGAATCCGACCCAGCAGCCCGAGACAGACATTGGTAAGCACAGAGAGGCGCTCTATCAGATTGAATTGCTGGAATATGAAGCTGGTGTCGGCGCGCTGATGTCGTTTGCCGCGACGGATACGACCATTTCGCTGCACGGTTCGCCCGTTGACCTCGACAATGCCGGCGCCGTTCTTCGCGTCTCCAGCGGCAAGGCCGGCGACGTGACGTAGCAGGGTGGATTTGCCCGAGCCCGACGCCCCGATCAAAGCGACCATTTCGCCACGTGCGATATCCAGGTTGATATTCTTCAGTGCGGTCTGCGCGCTTGATCCCCGGCCGAACGTTTTGTTCAGCTGCTGAATGCTGATTGCTTTGGACATGGCTCGGCCTCCGTCTTATGTAACTATTCTCCCGGCGCAGCCATGACTCCCGCGTTTACGAACGATGACAAATCGGTTACCGGCCATGATTTGTCTATACAACGTTGCTGATTGGTTGGTGCGTCGCGGATCGATCTCTGTCGATCGAACGCCTGTCACATCGTGCGGGTAGTTTTTGTTGGTTTACCGGTATCGAAAATCGCCGAATCATGCAGCGACAGCGCGTCAGAATCGTCACGCTCAACACCTGGAAAGGGGAGCGCGATTATGCAAACCGCTTGCGGTGTCTTGCCGACGGCTTGGCGCGGATCGAACCCGATGTCGTTCTTCTGCAGGAGGTGCTGGTGGCATCGGCGGGAGAGATCGATACTGGCGTGTTCCTGGCGAGAGCACTCGATATGTATCTGTGTTTCGCACCTGCGCGTCGCAAGCGGCGTCGGGTGGGAGAAAGATCGGTCGACTGCTATTCCGGACTCGCGATATTGAGCCGCTTACCGCTGTCGGCCACGCGAATCCTGGCGCTGAACAGCAACCCGCGCGATGGCGAGCGTGTCGCCTTGTGGGCGGAATGCCACCTCGGATCGGTTGTGGTGGGGCTGCTCAACGTTCATCTGACCCACCTCGATCCCGGCGATCGTTTACGCGCGCAGCAGGTGGGTCAGCTTGTCGATTTTTTGGATACCAGGGTCACAGATTTGTGTGTGTTGGGCGGTGATTTCAACGCCGGCGTGCATTCACCTGCGCTGCACAGATTGGCCGGACGGGACGATGCGATTTCGGTCTGGGACGAATGCAACGCGGGCAATGACCTCAACACATTGAACTTCGACGGCCGCGGATGCATCGATCATCTGTTTCGCTTCGGTGGCGGTGTATTGGGTATTCGCTGGGCTGCGCTATCTGTCGCCCTCGACCGGCCGACATGCGATGGCAGTTTCGCCAGTGACCACGCCGCTGTCGTGGCCGATCTCGATCTGCCGGACGGGGTGGATGTATGCGCATGACGGGGAAACGCTGATGCTGTGGAGTGTGTCGATCGACGTCGAGCAACCTGACCTAAGAGTTGGGGACAAACCGCCGTTGCTGCTGCAGCCGATACCGCCGGGTGAATGGTTTCAACGGGTTGCTGCCACTCGGTATACCAACGCGGCGCTGGCCGGCCGACTGACGGCGGATGCGTTGTCGCAAGGCGCAATGCTGCTGTGTGCCGTCGACAACCGTGCACTGTCGATCGGTTTCGACATCGAACTGACGATGGACAGGCCCGACGCTTCGGTGTGGCGGCAGCCAGACAATCGCTATACACGTGCAACGATCGGGTTGGTCGACACGGCGAGATCGACCGTTGCCCATTGCGCAAACCAGGCAGATGCGGTGCGGGCGCTGGTCGAGCATGCCGCCGTACGATTCGAATACGCCCACCCCAAACAACGATTCAACGATGCGACTGCTGAGATGCCCCTGGTATGTGGTACGGCGCAAGGCAGTTGCGTCGACATGCATGGCTATATCATGGCGATGGCCAAAGCCGTCGGCCTCAAAGCGCAATACCTGGCTGGGTATTGGGTTCATCCGGAAAAATCGCAGACCCACGACATGCATTGTTGGCTCATGTTCGAGGCCGACGGCGACATTGTGTACTGGGATTTGGCGCATCATCTGAAGTGGCGGGTGCCGGAGCTTGCGCCCGCACTCAATCCCGCTGGTGGCAGGCGGGTACTGATGAGCCACGGGCGCGGTCTGGTGTTTCATACGCCCTACGGTTGCGTCGAAGTCAGTCATTTCTCAGAGCCGCTCTGGATAATGCCCGATGGCTCGATCGTCGAGCCGCAGATCACCGTCAGGATAGATGGGCCACACATGAACTGAGTGGTCATCGAGATTGCGCGCCCTCGACGGTCGATCTGACTTGGACGCGTTTGGCGTTGACGACGCGCCGACCGGGATATTGAGCTTTCATCGTCTCCCTGCCTGTTCTTTGCGCCCGGTCATTCGCACTACCTGCCTGGCTGTGTTATTGATTCGAGGGAACTTGAACGAATGATCTGAAGATGTGCGAGTTATTTGCGATGTCGAGCCGATCGCCGACCAGTGTCGGGTTCTCGCTCGAACGCCTGACGCGTCGGGGCGGTGCCGAAGGCCCGCATCGCGATGGTTGGGGC
>MWSC01002908.1_pt1 | contig 15241 bp, 14 predicted proteins | sample 1021911 | NCBI WGS metagenome assembly MWSC01 (sample SAMN06338132, study PRJNA374545) | mollusc metagenome | biome: marine bay; material: sediment; isolation source: gill 70 cm from animal B | host: Kuphus polythalamius | place: Philippines: Mindanao | collected 2011-09-12
ATCCAGTCGGGCGGTGAAGACGAATCGATCTACGGGAACACCTATCTGCCACGCAAGTTCAAGACGGCTGTTGCGGTACCGCCGCACAACGATGTCGATGTGTACACCAATGATCTCGGTTTTATCGCCATCGCCGAGGGCGACGAGCTGGTCGGCTTCAACGTAGTCGCCGGCGGTGGAATGGGTGTTACGCACGACGATCCCAGCACCTATCCGCGCCTGGCAGACGAACTCGGTTTTGTCAGTCCCGAAGACGTGATTGCCGTTGCCGAGGCGGTCGTAACAACCCAGCGTGATTTCGGCAACCGGGTGAGTCGACGCCATGCGCGCTTGAAATACACCATCGATCGCATGGGGCTCGATGACTTCGTGGCGCAGGTGGAAATGCGCAGCGGTGTTCGCTTCAGGCCGTCACGCCCTGTGACCTTTACCAGCCAGGGCGATCGTTTCGGTTGGGCTGCCGACGCCGACGGAAGCTGGTACCTCACGCTGTTTATCGAGAATGGCCGGGTGGTCGATGCAGAGCAATCGCAGTTGATGAGCGGTCTGCGCAAGATTGCCCAGGTACACACGGGCGAGTTTCGTATCACGCCCAGCCAGAACCTGATCATTGCCGGCGTAGACGCTGCCGACAAGGTGGCTATCAGTACCCTGGCGCGCGAGCATGGTCTGCTCACGGATGGACCCAGCCCAACGCGATTGGAGAGCATTGCCTGCGTGGCCTTGCCGACTTGTCCGCAGGCAATGGCGGAAGGCGAGCGTTACTTCCCCGCGTTTATCGATGCGATCGACGAGATGGCACGGCGCAAAGGGATTGAACGGCAGCCGATCGTGATCCGCATGACCGGTTGCCCGAACGGTTGTGCGCGGCCCTATGTCGCCGAGATCGGCCTGGTCGGCAAAGGCCCGGGGCGCTACAACCTGCTGATCGGCGGTGATGGCGTCGGCATGCGCATAGCCCGCTTGTACCGTAAGAATTTGAATGAAGCTGAATTGCTGAACACGATCGGCGAGCTGTTCGAGCGGTACGCAGCCGAAGGCTCGCCCGAAGAGCGGTTTGGTGACTTCGCGGTTAGAGCCGGGATTGTGCAGCCGTTGCACAATCCGGCGGAGGGCTTTCATGAACCTGCTTGAAATCCCCCATCGTGAACTGCTCGGCGACGCGCGCCGCCTGGATGAATTGAACGGCCACCTGGAGAAGCTCAATGCCCAACAGCGTATTGAATGGGCGATGCAGCGGCTACCCGGCAATCATGTATTGACGTCGAGTTTCGGTATCCAGGCGGCGTTGATGCTGCACATGGTCACCCGGGTCGCGCCGAACATCCCGGTGGTTCTGGTCGATACCGGTTATCTGTTTCCTGAGACCTATCGTTTCGTCGATGAGCTTACCGAGCGACTACAGCTCAACCTGCACATCTACCGCGCGCCGGTCTCGCCTGCGTGGCAGGAAACCCGCTACGGCAGACTGTGGGAGCAGGGCACGGCCGGTCTCGAACACTACAACCGAATCAACAAGGTCGAACCTCTGAAGCAGGCGCTGCACGACCTCGACGTTCAGACATGGTTCGCCGGACTGCGACGCGTGCAGGCGGACAGTCGCGAACAGTTGCCGGTGCTGCGTGCACAGGAAGCACGCTTCAAGGTGCACCCGGTGATCGATTGGAACAATCGCGATCTCTATCGCTATTTGCGCAAGCACGGCCTGCCGTATCACCCGCTGTGGGAAGCCGGTTATGAATCGGTCGGCGATTGGCACACCAGTCAGCCCCTGCAGCCCGGCATGCGCCCGGAAGACACCCGCTTTTTCGGCCTGAAAAGGGAATGCGGTATTCACGATTGAGTTTGATTGACGTGGTTCAAGGCGATGCCCGGCGACCATCGAGTGAAATAAACAGGAAGCGAAAAATATGAGCAATAACGTTGTATGGCACAAACATGTCGTGGACCAGGAGGTTCGCGCCGAGCAGAAATCCCAGCGCCCGCTGGTGATCTGGTTTACCGGGCTGAGTGCGTCCGGCAAATCCACCATCGCCGGTGCGCTGGAACAGATCCTCACACACCAGGGTTATCACACCTACCTGCTCGACGGCGACAACGTGCGTCACGGCCTGTGCAGCGATCTGCACTTCAGCGACGCCGACCGCAAGGAGAACATCCGACGGGTCGGCGAGGTCGCCAAGCTGATGGCCGATGCCGGTCTGATCACCCTGGCTGCATTCATTTCACCATTCCGTGCCGATCGCCGCCTGGTGCGCGAGATCCTGCCCGAGCACCAGTTTGTCGAGGTGTTCGTCGATGCGCCGCTGGACACCTGCCGTGATCGCGACCCCAAGGGGCTGTACGCGAAGGCGGATGCCGGTGAGATCAAACAGTTCACCGGCATCGACAGCCCGTATGAAGAGCCGGAAAACGCCGAGGTACACATCCGGGCCGGTGACGTCACGGTCGCCGAGGCGGTCAACCAGTTGCTCGCCTATCTGCACGAGGTCGATGTACTGCGTGCCGGCTACGAGCCGATTCAACAGGAGGCGTGAGGCCGGAGGCCCACGACCGATCATGCTGCTGTTCAGTAAGAAGATCGACGCCGAGGTAGAGAGCACCGCGGCAACCACCGCGGACCGACCGATCCGCAGTCTGGCCAAGGCCATATCGTGGCGGGTGACCGGTTCGCTCGACACGATCTTTTTGTCCTGGTTATTCACCAGCGACATCCGGGTGGCAGCGGCGATCGGGTTGACCGAGGTGATCACCAAGATGGCGTTGTACTACGGCCACGAGCGTATCTGGAACCGCATTTCGCTCGGGCGGACTGTCGAAAGCGCCACGCCTGTACCGATCAAGGTCGAGAGCAAGGACGCTCTGACCCCCATTCGGCCGGTCCGAGACACCGCGGCCTAGCATCCGCCCCACCGGCTTGAATGCGGCATGGGGCGGGGTGGCAAATTGTGAATCGCAACGGCTTGTACACACCAAAAAGGGTGTGTATGATTGCCGCCTCTTTAGGCGCGTAGCTCAGTTGGTTAGAGCACCACCTTGACATGGTGGGGGTCGGTGGTTCGAGTCCACTCGCGCCTACCAGCATTCTGCTTGGTTGGCAGGCACATAAGACGGACCCCGCAAGGGTCCGTTTTTTGTTTGGGGAAAACCTGCTCGGATGTTTTCAGCTCAAGATCCTTCGCTAAAGCTCGTTACATTGGTCTTTGTTCCACTTTCAGCCAACTTCTGAAGTCTGGCGGTGGTTGCAGTCACGGTCTGTAGTTCGGCCGAAGCTGTCGCGCAACAAACGACCCGGCAGCAGCTGAGGTGAGTTGTTAAGCTGCTATTGGCCCAGATAGCGGGAAATCATCAAAACGGAAAATATGTCAGTGATCGTACCCCTGGAAGTGAACCGCGTTTGATGTGGGCGTCCGCGCGTGTCAGGCCACTTCTTGGGCGAACGCGGCGGGTGGTGTCTTCCCCGGTGATCGATGCGGCCCGATGTGGTTGTAATGGTTGCACCAGATGCCGATGGTTTCGCGAGCAATTCAACCGACCGATGGAACGAGAGCTTGTCTACGCTTACCTGATCGAAGGGTTGAATTACGCTCCGCGGGACGGCGTGGCCCTGGTGGCTGCATTGCAACCACGAGCTTAAGCACGAAAATCTGGGCGGCCTACCGCCCGGCGTATTCCGACGAAAACGGAAATACTCTAACTTGCCATTGCCTCAATAGTTGGGGTGTGGACACCGTCTTGCGTCTCAGTGCCTGCGTCTTATGCGCTGTAGCTGCCCATTAATGGACAAGCGAAGCGGATCCAAACAAGCCGGCAAGCATCAACGTTCACAGCTGCCTTCGAAGCTCAGGAGCACTCCCGAAGCTACCCGTCGAGCTCAATCTCCAATCTGATGCGTTTTCCTACCTAACCGTATCCGACGTTCATATAGCTTCAAGAAATAGCGTCGTTGTTGCGATGCAACTAAACCATCGTCTAATACCGCGCTTCGATCGCTCGGCATAAGGTTCAGTTCGGCGTTCGAAGAAAACCGCGTGCTATCCAGAACTTTGTGGGTTGCTTCGGAAAGGGCGTCAGCGAGACTACTAACCCAAAATGCAAAGGAGACATCGATGGCCGTACTCAATCGCATGGACTGGTATGACTTAGCGCGCTCCACGAACTGGACACCCAGATACGTCAGTGAGGATGAATTGTTCCCACCAAGACTTTCCGGAGACTTCAGATTGCCGCTTTCTGCTTGGGAGGGTTATGACGAACCTTACAAGCAGACCTATCCGGAGTATGTGAAGGTGCAGCGGGAAAAGGATGCGGGCGCTTATTCGGTCAAGGCTGCTTTGGAGCGTAGCCGAATTTACGAGAACGCCGACGAAGGTTGGAAGTCGGTGATGAAAGCCCACTACGGGGCCATTGCTCGAGGCGAGTACGCTGCAGCGAGCGCCGAGGCAAGGATGATGCGTTTCTCCAAAGCACCTGGGATGCGCAACATGGCAACGCTCGGCTGCATGGATGAGATTCGCCATGGGCAGATGCAGCTCTACTTTCCCCATGAGCATGTGACAAAGGACCGTCAGATGGACTGGGCCTTTAAGGCCTACGATACCAATGAATGGGCGATGATCGCGGCGCGCCACTTCTTCGACGACATCATGATGACGCGCGATGCAATCAGCGTTTCCATCATGCTTACGTTCAGCTTCGAGACCGGGTTTACCAATATGCAGTTCCTCGGCCTCGCTGCCGACGCTGCAGAGGCAGGTGACCACACTTTTGCCAACCTGATTTCGAGTATTCAGACGGATGAATCACGCCACGCACAAATTGGCGGACCAGCACTCAAGCTGCTCATCGAAAATGGCCATAAAGAAGAGGCTCAGCAGCGCGTGGATATCGCGTTGTGGGGGGCGTGGAAGCTGTTTTCGGTGCTGACTGGGCCGATCATGGACTACTACACGCCGCTTGAACACCGAAAGCAGTCTTTTAAAGAGTTCATGGAAGAGTGGATCGTTGCTCAGTTCGAGCGTGCCCTCACGGATATGGGTCTGGATCTGCCTTGGTACTGGGACATCTTCCTCAATGATCTGAGCGAGACCCATCACGGAATGCATCTCGGTTCTTATTACTGGCGCCCGACTGTTTGGTGGAACCCCGCCGCCGGTATCACACCGGAAGAACGAAGCTGGCTTGAGGAAAAGTATCCGGGGTGGAATGACACTTGGGGCGAGTGCTGGGACGTGATCATCGATAACGTGGTCGATGGAAACATGGATAAGGCATATCCAGAAACGTTGCCCTATGTTTGCAACATGTGCCAACTACCGATCCTCGGCACGCCGGGGAAGAAGTGGAATGTCGTTGACTATCCCCTCGAGTACAAAGGCCGACTTTATCATTTTGGTTCGGAAGTAGATCGCTGGATATTCCAGCAAGAGCCTGAACGCTACGCCGGCCACCTCTCGCTCGTGGATCGATTCCTTGCCGGGATGATCCAGCCAATGAACCTGGAAGGTGCTCTGGCTTACATGAACATCGCACCCGGTGAGTGTGGTGACGATGCTCACAACTACGCGTGGGCCGAGGTTTATCGAGCTATGCGAGATCAACGCGAGGCAGCCGCGTACCGATCCACGTCGCCCAGCAAGCCGTTTCAAGGTGCTTCACGCGAGGAGATTTCATAAATGTCCCTATTCCCGTTGACCTCAAATTTCGAGGGAGATTTCGTTTTACAGCTGGTTCCAGTTGATACCGAAAACACCATGGACGAAGTCGCTGCAGCAGCGGCCGTCCACTCGGTTGGTCGCCGAGTACGTGCTCGCCCCGGTCATATTCTGCGTGTCCGGCGACAAGGTAGTAAGGAGTTTCTACCTCGTAATATGACGGTAGTCGAGGCGGGCTTTTTGCCTACAGAGACCGTCGAGATCATCTGGCAGGCGTCAGCCGGCTGATGCGTGGTCGTACAAGGGGCGGGGAATGAGTTTCACGAAAGTATGCACGCTTGATGATGTATGGGAAGGCGAGATGGAGCCTTTCACAGTCAACGGCCATGAAATTGTGTTGGTCTGTGCCGAAGGTGGAGAAATAAGTGCATTCCAAGGCGTCTGTCCTCACCAAGACATTGCGTTAAGTGAAGGCACGTTCGACGGTAAGAAGCTCATCTGCCGTGCTCATCTGTGGCAATTCGACGCCGGAACCGGGAAAGGCATTAATCCAGACGACTGTGCCCTGGCGGTATATCCGATCCGCATCGATGGTGAAGACATTCTTGTGGAAACGGAGGGTGTCGAACCTCTCTTTGCACACAGCTAGCAGGTTCCATATCTGATCCATTCAGTCGGGCTTGCTCGACGATAGTGGGTCAGCCAACGGTTTATCCTCGCGAGTCGCTGGCTGTGAGGAATATAGAAAAGAGGCAAACATGAATACGTCAGTTTCGGGCAAGGCTTATCACAACAACCTTGTAGGGCCAGTCATGAGAGCAGGAGATCTGGCTCAAGCCGTCGTAGAAGCTGCGCGGTTGGACAACCCGGGCAAAGAAATCTTCGTAGACGACAAGCGGGCGTACATCCGAATCCATACGGAACAAGAAATGATTCTGCGCCAAGCGACTATTGAGGAGGAACTTGGACGCCCATTTCAGATGAATGACCTCGAAGTCGATCTGAGCTCTTTTGCCGGTCAGATTGAGAGCGGCGATGATTCGATCCGCTTCTACTTCGTCAAGACACTCTGATCTGCCTGGATGCCAACGTCTAGCTATGGGTGTGCCACCAATAACACACTCGAACTCGGGCACTGCGCCGGCGCCTCCAGCGGGAGAGAGCTCGTGCAATCTCGCCTAAAACGAAGAATCAAGGAGACATACATGTCAGACGCCCAAATCCTTAAGCCTCAGAAAACGTGGAGTCACTTGGCTGCGCGGCGCCGTAAGCCGAGTGAGTACGAGATCGTCAGTACCAATTTGCACTACAACGATCGCGATCCTGACTCGCCGTACGAACTCGATCCAAACATGTTCATGAACACATGGTACAAGAAGAACACCTTTGATACGGCGCTCAAGCACGCTGATTGGAATGCATTTCGTGATCCTGACGAGGTTGTGTACCGCACCTACAACCTAATGCAGGACGGACAAGAGACGTACGTTTTCGGTCTGTTTGATCAGTTTAACGAGCGTGAACACGATAAAGCTCTCGATCCCTGCTGGGCAGGTTCGCTCGTTCGACTCTATTCCCCAGCGCGTTTTCTGTTTCACGCGCTGCAAATGGCCTCTGCCTACGTAGGTCAGGTGTCGCCCGCCAGTACGCTTACGAATTGCAATTACTTTCAGATGGCCGACAGCCTGCGTTGGCTGAGCCATACGGCGTACCGAACCAAAGAGTTGGCATTGGCCTTTCCCGATAAAGGATTCGGCGTCGAAGAACGCAGATACTGGGAAGACGATCTTGCATGGCAGGGGTTCCGTGAGCTCATGGAAATGGCTCTCACAGTGTGGGATTGGGGCGAGGCGATTGTGGTTCTGAGCCTTGTCGTCAAGCCTGCGGTTGAAGAGGCGGTACTAAGGCAGCTGGGGGCATCAGCGCGGCATAACGGCGACACTTTGCTCGGTTTGCTCACCGACGCCCAACTCATTGACGCCGACCGCCATCGTCGGTGGACCGCAGCTTTCGTTTCCATGGCGCTTGAAACCGCGGGAAATCAAGAGCCCATAAAATCTTGGCTAGCGCGTTGGGAGCCCCTCGCAGATGCTGCCATCGACGCTTATTGTGGTGCTTTGCCGAACGCGCCCGGGGCGGCAGAAGCAGCGCGTGCCGCAACTCATGATTTGCGCCGCAGTCTTGGGTTGTGAGCGAGAGTCTGCGGTCTGCGGGAATTTTCGTGTGACCAATCCCGTGATTGAGAACGACAAGGACGGTAGCCGATTCGAACAGATCCCCGGTGACACCATTCTTAGAGCCGCGTTGCGTTCTGGGGTCGGAATGTCTTACGAGTGCAATTCCGGAGGGTGTGGTGGGTGCAAGTTCGAACTACTCAGCGGGGAGGTTGAGTCGCTGTGGCCAGATGCTCCGGGGCTCGGGGAGCGGGACAAGAAGCGGGGTCGACGGCTGGCCTGCCAGTGCAGGGCAATCGGGGATGTGTCGATAAAGGCGGCGACGGCGCCAGAGTATATCCCTCCGATTCTGCCGAGGCGAAACAAGGCGGTACTCACCGAGACCGCCGCTATCACCCACGACATTAGGTCGTTTCGTTTCCAATCTGATAGTCCGGCGGAGTTTCTCGCCGGACAGTTCGCGATGTTAGATCTGCCAGGAGTTCATGCTGCACGAGCCTACTCCATGGCAAACCTCCCGAACAGCGCTGGCATCTGGGAGTTTCACATTCGACGCGTCCCACATGGGAAAGCGACGAGTCTACTCTTCGATTCACTCCCCCTCGGCCTGGAGATCGGTATTGATGGGCCCTACGGCATGGGGTACTTGCGACCCGAATCGCCTCGCGATCTTGTTTGCGTAGCTGGAGGTTCGGGGTTGGCGCCGATGATCTCAATTGCCCGTGGAGCATCGGCGGCAGGGCTCTTCGAGAGTCAACGCTTGTTCTTCTTCTACGGAGCACGTGAGCCGCGAGATGTATGTGGTGACACGATGTTGACAGCGTTACCCGGATTTTCTGATCGGATCGTTTATTGCCCTGTGGTGTCCTCACCAGACGCTGCTCATTGGACAGGGGCTACGGGATACGTGCACGAAGAAGTCGCAAAGAATTTACCCAACGAGCTATCGAGCTACGAGTTCTATTTCGCTGGTCCCGCTGCGATGACTCAGGCGTTGCAGGAGCTATTGATGGTTGAACACAAAGTGCCGTTCGACCAAATCCACTTCGATCGATTCTTTTAGTCCCCTTGTTGGGCAATGGAGCCAAAATGACAATAAAGCAGCACCAATCGCCTCACACTATTGGCCGCAACTTCCGGCTCATTGCCGGCATCCTGGCGCTGGCAGCTTGCGCTAAACCGGCCAACGCTACCGATGTTTTTCGTTTTGAAGGATTTGGTGCGATCTCCAGAGGTATGGGGGGAGTCGCGACCGCTTACGATACTGGTCTGTCCGGAATGATGACGAACCCAGCGACGCTTTCGCTGATGGAGACTGGTAGCGAGATTCAGTTGGGATTCGACTTCGTCAGCACGGATATCGAGGTCAAAAACAAAGCGACCGGAGAACACGTATCGTCGGATTCTCATGGCAATAACCGTCACCCCTATTTTGCGCCACAGATCGCGTACGGACGACAGATCGGTTCATTGACGCTCGGCGCAGGTGTATTCGCACAAGGCGGACTTGGAACCGAGTACGGGCGCGACAGTTTCCTGTCGCGAGCAAGCGGGAATCTAGATACGGAACTAGGCAATTCGAGCCGACTGCTCGTCCTCAATATACCGTTGGCCGCCAGTTACAAGGTTTCCGAGTCGCTAACGCTGGGGGCGGGAGTCGATGCAACCTGGCAAGGTCTGAACCTTGACCTGCTTCTAGGTGCAGATCAGGTGGGAAGTCTAATGGGTGCAGGCCGGGTGTCGGGCTCGCTTGTGCCGGTGCTTGGGGGGTTGCCTGATCTGCGTGGTGCCCATTTCAGTCTGACCCGCAATTCCCCTATCAAGAGCGGGGTGAGCGCATGGGGCCATACGGCTCGGGTCGGAATGACTTATGCTTTCTCTGAAGACACTCGTGTGGGCGTCGCATACACGGCCAAGAGTCGAGTCGCAGATATGGAGGGTAGGGCAACCCTTACGGCAATCGACGGTGTTGCGGGCCAGATTGCCTTGCCCGGAGACATCACTATCCGCGACTTCCAGATGCCTGCGGTCTTAAACCTGGGCTTGAGCCAACGTGTGTCGGATAAGCTTGATGTGGCAGTCGATGTTTCTCGGGTTTATTGGTCAGATGTCATGAAGGACATCAAGGTTGGATTTGTGTCGGATAGTGGTGGCGATATCAACATTCTGCTACCCCAAGACTATCGCGACCAGACCGTACTTGCCGTAGGAGCTGCTTATCGGGCCAGCGACAAGTGGACGCTGCGCGGCGGGTTTCGTATCGCGCAGCAGGCGTTGCGCGGTTCAACGCTTTTTGCAGTCGTTCCGGCAGTTCCGAAAAAGCACGTGTCACTTGGGGCGGGCTACGCGTTCTCAGAGCGTGCAAGTCTTGATTTTGCTTGGTCGCACGCTTTTGAAGAGCAAATGGACAACGAAGGAACGCCGAATACCTCCGCACCTATCCGCGTGAATCATTCTCAGGACAATGTAACGCTTGTATATTCCTACCGATTCTAAGACGACACTGTGATTGCTTGTGATTGGAATCATAGGGATCTGTGCATGATTCTGGTTCGCGACCATGTATGGACGCGGTGCTCAGCGGAGCTGGATGGGATGGTCAAAAAATGAAACCTGACGAGGGCGCTTGCCAGCGGAAACGGGGGACCTCGGTTCGAGGCGTTGTGATCCACGCCGATGATGAGCAAGAAGTACGCCGGCAGAAGATGGCGCGGATCATCCTCGACTCCATGTATCAGTTTCTTGGTTTGCTGGATGTGGATGGCACAGTGTTGGAGATCAACCAAGCTGCGCTTGATGGCGCAGGGCTGGGTCTTTGCGACGTCGTCGGCAAGCCGTTTTGGGAAGCTCGGTGGTGGGCGGTGTCCGACGATGTTCGAGAGCGGGTCCGTGCAATGATCGGAGAAGCTCGATGCGGACAATTTGTACGCTGCGACTTCGAGGTCTTTGGGGATCACCGGGGAAGTAGGACCATCGCAATTGATTTTTCTCTAACCCCGATTCTGGACGATGACGGCAAGGTCGCCTTTCTGCTTCCTGAAGGTCGAAACATTTCCGAAAAGATCGCGCAAAGCGCCGAATTGTCACGTAAGAATGGGGAGTTGCAGGCGGCACTAGAGCGACTCAAAGAGCTCGATGGCTACAAGACCCGTTTCTTCGCAAACGTGAGTCACGAACTGCGTACGCCGCTGACGCTGATCCTCGGTCCAGTAGATCAAATGCTCAAGGAAGGCGGAGACCTGAGCGACAGGGAACGGTTTCGGCTTGCAGCGATACAACGCAACGCACGCTCTTTGTTGCAGCAAGTGAACAATTTGCTGGATTTGGCGCGGATCGATTCAGATCGAATGCCAATGGCCTATGTACATGCGAATGTGTCCGCAATGTTGAGAGAGGTAGCCGCAGGCTTCGAAGCTGCGGCACAGGATCGTGGGGTTACGCTTACCGTACTCGGGGACCGGGAGTTATACGCAGATTTAGACCGTGCAAAGTTTGTTCGGGTTCTAAGCAACCTCGTATCAAATGCGTTTAAGTTTTCCCCGGTGGGTGGGCAGATCGTGTGTACAGCAGAGAGTGTTGCTCGAGGGCGAATACTAATAACTGTCCAAGACAATGGTCCGGGCATCCCTGCTGCAATGAAAAAGCATATCTTCGATCGATTCGCACAAGGCGGCGACGGAACTGTTAGTACTGGTAGCGGGCTCGGGCTGAGCATCGTCACAGAGTTTGTGGAGTTGCATAGGGGGGCTGTGGCGGTACTCGATGCCCCCGGAGGAGGTGCGATGTTCCAAGTTGAGATTCCCGCGCGAGCGCCCAAGGGTACGTTCGTACGCAAGAGTATTGGCAAGGAGGTCCCAGCCTCGATGGATCCCTCCGCTCCACTTGAGCGAGAGCTGCCACTACCCAAACGAGTTGCGATGGAAGGAAGCAGGCCGGCGGTGTTGGTCGCAGAAGATAACGCCGACCTCCGCCTGTTTCTTTACGACGTACTGTCCGACGAGTACAACGTAACGCTACTCGAGGATGGAAAATCGGCATTTCAGAGTGCTGTTTCTGATCCGCCAGATCTCATAATCACTGACTTGATGATGCCGTCATGGGATGGCGAGCGCTTTATCAAGGCTTTGCGGGCGCAGGCGAGCTTCCCGAATGTGCCGATTCTGGTTTTGTCTGCCCGGTCCGATGATGAGCTGCGAGAAAATCTTCTAGAAAATTTCGTTCAGGATTTCCTCGTCAAGCCATTCTCGGCACAGGAGCTGCGAGCTCGCGCGCGGAACCTGGTAGCAATTAAGCGAACCGTGAATGTCCTGCAGAGAGAGCTCAATTCGCAAGCCTCAGACATCCTGGACCTCGCAGCGAACTTGGTCGATAGCCGTAACTCTCTGCAACGCAGTTTGACGGCATTGCGGGTGCTCGATCGTCGCTGGCTAGGGCTCTACGAGAACACCGCTGTCGGCATTGCGCTGGCCGACAGAGACGGGCGGGTGCTGTCGGCGAATCCAGCACTGCAGCGTATGCTTGGTTACGAAGAGGACTCGATGATCGGCGTCTCACTGATCGAGGTCACCGAGCCCGCAGAACGAGCGAAGACGCAGAGTAATGTGGATGGTTTGTTTAAAGGAGATTTTCCCAGTTACAAGAGCGAAAAGCGCTACGAAAGAACTGACGGGAGTTTCTTGTGGGCGAACGTCTGCGTGTCGCGTATCCCTGCTGTGGAAGAAGATGGCCCGATGCTGGCTGTGCTTGTCGAAGACACTACGCTGCGTATGCAGGCGGAGCGCTCGCTTGCAACTACCCGTAGTGAGCTTGCGCGAGTGGGACGCTATACAGCCATGGGGGAGCTCGTTGCTTCTATCGCACATGAGATCAACCAGCCTTTGTCTGCCGTAATCACCAATAGTGAGGCAGCGCTACGCTGGATTTCGCCTGAATCGTTCAACCGCGATGAAGTGGTGGCCGCTCTGCAGCGAGTCAACCGCGATGCCTCGATGGCCAGTTCTGTGATCTCGCGGATTCGCTCTTTTCTTAGAGCGAATGAGATTCACCGAGAGCCTGTCGATGTCTCGCTCATGCTGGACGAGCTGCTTCAGATGTTGAGGATGACGCTTGCCGATGCAAGCGTCCGAGTGACTGTGGTGCCAGCACAATCGACCCTATTTGTCATGGCCGATCAAGTGCAACTCCAGCAAGTGCTCCTGAATCTAATTGTAAACGCGATAGACGCGATGTGTGAGCAAAGTGAAGGCGATCGCAGTGTTAGCATTGCTGCGGTGCCGCTCTCTTCCGGTGGTGTGAGATTCACCGTACAAGACAGCGGGCCCGGCGTTGAACAAGGTTCCGAGGGGAAGCTATTCGAAGCCTTTTTTTCTACCAAACAGAAGGGTTTGGGCATGGGGCTCGCCATTAGCCGGGGAATTGTTGAGAACCATGGTGGGCGTTTGTGGTTGGAGCAGGGGAACGGATCTGGAGGTTGTTTTTCGTTCACTATCCCAGATCAGTAAGCACTACCTCGATTGCATCACTGGAAAGAACCTGGCGGAGGCGATAGGTCATATTCCTGGCCTGGAATTGCGGTAGCAGCACATCACAGATATTGAAGGGTCTCATGAGGCAAAGTTCCAACTGTTCTATTGGCGAAGCGCACGCGCTCATTTGAGTATTCTCATGTAAACATGGATACGACAAAGTCTCCCAGCACTGACGAAGTTGCTGAATGGGTATATGTGGTGGATGATGATCTCTCTGTTCGAGAGGCGCTCAGCAGTCTCATTCGTTCAGTTGGTTTAAATGTCGAAACGTTTTCCAGTGCGGCTGCCTTTCTTGCCGTGCCCAGGAAATCAAGTCCAGCGTGCCTCATACTAGACGTGCGCATGCCTGATCTCAGCGGTCTCGAATTGCAGGCGCTGCTCACTCGCGCAGGTATCTGTATTCCGATAGTTTTTATCACTGGGCACGGGGATATTCCCATGGCGGTGCGCGCGATCAAACACGGTGCTATCGAGTTTCTCGCTAAGCCGTTCCGGGATGAGGATCTGATTTCAGCAATCAGGTCAGCCTTGGCTCGCGCACATGACGACCAGCATGAAGCGCAGGAGATTGCCAGGGTTCGACAAAGATTCGAGCAACTCACGGGCCGAGAGAAGGAGGTTGTCGCGTATATAGTGCAAGGCTACCTTAACAAGCAGGTTGCCGCAGAGCTTGGTATTTCTGAAACGACAATCAAGGTGCACCGGCATAACATCATGAGCAAGATGAATGTTCGGACTTTACCCGACCTCGTTCGAATGATGGAAAAGTTGGCGCCGTCGGAGTCGAAGCCTCGCAAGTGAAGCACATGATGCGAAGCTGCGAACGCTATGCTGACATTGAGGCAGAGCAGCTATGGATCGACGGCTCGCCTCAACATTTCGTGACCACTGAATAATGCAGCTTCCACCGCACCGCCCGCGCCGAATCGATCAAGCCGGTCGATGAACTCGTTGAAGTGTTTGACGAGTCTATTGTCTTCGTGTGTGCTCACAGCCGCCTCTTTCGCAACTCCTCGGCCGAGTATGGCAAAGTGAGAAAGGGGAGGGGGGAGGAGAATAATAGGCACGCGGTAGCGGTTGGCACGGCCATGCGCGGGGAACGTTTTTTGGGAAAAAGTCACGTAGGTTATTGAGTCACGGTGGCGTACTTTGAGTCGCAGTGAGACAGCAATGTCTTGCTGTTCGCTTTAATACGAGGTTGGTGGGTAACCGGCGTCACCTTGACATGGTGGGTGGCGATGGTTCGAGACCACTCGCGCTTACCAAAACTTTGCTTGGTTGGCAGGCACATAAGACGGACCCCACAAGGGTCCGTTATTTTGTTTGGGAAGATTTAGAAGAATCTTGCGCCGCAGCTCTGCGTTCGCTTAATCAAAAGGGGCAATAGCGGTATTCTTAGATTTGGCAGTCGCCAACCCGATTTGTTCAGTCCAGACAGGGGGAATGATGTCGTTCGGAAAGAGCCGCAAACAGGCTTTCTGTTTCCTGTTGAATGTGAGTTTGTTGCTTCCCGGTACTGTGTATTCTGACTCTCTCTATTCATCGTGTGCCGGTTGTCATGGCACCGATGGGGTCAACCAGTCGACACACATTCCGACCATTCAAGGTCTGAACTTCCAATACTTCTATGCCTCCATGCAGGACTTCAGGAAAGACCGTCGTCCTTCAACCGTCATGGGGCGGATCGCCAAGGGTTATAAAAGCAGTCAGCTGCAGATGATGGCGTTGCACTACGGCAGCAAGCCTTGGGCCGGCGTGCAGGGCGAGTTCGACGAGGAGCTGGCACAACAAGGAAAGCTGCTGCACGAAGAATATTGCGAGAAGTGTCACGAGCAGAACGGCCATTTTCAGGACCGGGATACGCCACCGATCGCCGGGCAGGCGA
>MWSC01004163.1_pt1 | contig 13921 bp, 11 predicted proteins | sample 1021911 | NCBI WGS metagenome assembly MWSC01 (sample SAMN06338132, study PRJNA374545) | mollusc metagenome | biome: marine bay; material: sediment; isolation source: gill 70 cm from animal B | host: Kuphus polythalamius | place: Philippines: Mindanao | collected 2011-09-12
CCTTCTCACAGCGGCCGTCTTGCCCGCATGCACGCTCGAATCCAAACGCCAAGACAGTTTGGCAGGTTGCGTAGAGCAAACACTTTCAGTCCAAGTGGTACGGACTGACGAAAGAAACAAACGGTTGTTTCTTGTTGATGGCGAGTTGGATGCCGAGATCCTCCAAGGTCAAATGCAGCCTCTTGGATCCTGTTTCGAAAGGGCAGGGTGGGGAAAGGATTGGGCGTTGAGTGTGTATGCGGATTCCAAATACGCAGGATATAAGGATGAAGCCCACATCATTGCCTATCATGAGAACGATGCATGGGCCAAAGCATATCTAATGGAATATGGCAACGGAACGCATTCTCTAACACGAATGCCTGCACTTGGTGGTGCGCCAAGCCAGCTTTCCGTCAAGTAACTTTCCTGAAGCTCGCCATGGCTATAGGAATCAGCCCCGATGCTTGCTCAGCGACCGTCGCGCACTTGATTCTTGGCGGTCGAAATTGTTTCGGAGGAAAGTGGCTGAGTTCTATCATCCAACTCAGTGATGCAACATTGATTCACACGCTTCGCTGACGGGGTTACCGCAAAGAAATCGGTCGATGACGTCGTCTGTGTCGATGTAGCCCTGGTGCGCGGTGAGGGGATTTTCGATGGCGCCTAATATGACGCTGTCATTGGACACCAGCACGTTGACAACATCTGCATTGGCATCCGCTGGAAAATAGTTGATAGGCAATCGGTAGCTGAATACATCGTTTGGGTCGCTAAAGGCCACAACCTTTACCCTTTTTAGCGGCGCATCCTCCGTTTTGATTCGTATTTGCTGCCTGCCAAGCATCCGCATAAACGCCTGCAAACTGGTCTCGCTGCTACCGGCGGTGCGCGCCTTGGTGGTACTACTCGGATCTGGGCCGGCGAGGTCCAGCATCGGTATCTGGTTGGCGAACATCACCAATTGACGCGTTCTGCTCAATGTTTTCTGGGCGCCTGCTTCGCGCAAAATTTTCGCGCTGCTTTGCATGATGTCTTGAACGACATCAAACATAACTTTTGAACCGAGACTCTCGCTCACGAGAACGACGGCCACATTCTTGTCGTTGGCAGAGGTAGCCAAGGCGGCTTCGACCTTTGGGCGGAGCACATTTCGTATTGATCGCCCTTGGTCTCCGGCGTAGATGATCGCATCAGCCAGACAAGCGTTCAAAAGGCCGGATTTCAACGCGTTGTTTGCATAGGCTCGGTCGTAGGGGTAGTCGGCTTTGTCTCCGCAGGCGTCGCGAACAGGACCTTCATCCGCTTTGCGGCTGTCAAAGCAGATGGTTGACCGGCGTGCCTCAATTAACTTCGACCATACCAACATATCCAAGATGATCGGCTTGGACTGATACGAGAGTTCATACCGGTAGACGAACTCTCCGGTCGATTCAGAATCTGTGGCCTCGACTGTATCGCTTTCGATCAGCTGCGCCAGCTTTTCAACCCGTGGGTCCGCCCAGTCTGACTTGCTGTGCGGACACATGCCGTGTATCCACACTACGTGGAGTTTCTCGTGACGGTCGAGCAAAGTCAGCAGGCCGTCGAATGTCTGATCACCTTTCTTCGGCTCAAATTTAGGTGGTATGTAGGGCTTGGAGCAGCCTAGAGCGGTAAGCATACTGATCCCGACGATCATAACCAATAAGCGCACACTGAACTTCTTTAAAGTCATTTCAGTACCTTCCTTTGTGGTAGCCGCTGGTCCTTGCTTAAATCGAGCGCCGCGCTAGCTTGACGGTAGCACATACTTCGTATGTTCTTGGCCGCCCTAGGCGAACAACTCGAGGCGATAGCGGCACTAGGCTTGGACCTCATTTTCTTTCATAGCCATCTGAGTGCACCTGGTTCGGAGCGACAGCCTTATTCCTTGGTCGGCCGGGCCGACCCGGAGTGACTCGTCGATCCAGCGCCGCGGCGACTTGCGCATGAAACATTGGGCTTCCCAACGCGTAGTTGCCGTTCGTTGCGGCACGTATCTCGTCGACGATGCCTGGATCAAGCGGGTGGCGGAAGAGCGCTCGATACGCGCTTTGGCGTTCTGTGTCGTCTGTACCAAGCGCAAAGTAGACTGGGTGGGACGAGATCAGTTCGTATTGTGCGTTTTCAGCGTTGGCTCGATAGCTCGACCATCGATATCCTTTTGGGTGCTCAACGATGCCGGCTCGTACTGGGTTGAGCTCAACATACCGGTAGCAACTCAGTACATAGTCTTCTTCCTGCGTCAGGCACGAGCGATAGCGCCCTTCCCACAAGGTTCCGCTTCGGCTGTAGGTGCGATTGACATATTGCACATAGCGTTGGCCGAGTCGCTTCATCAGATCCCCAGCACTCTCAGAAGCGTGAGGCGTCAGCAATAGATGCACGTGATTGGTCATCAGCGCATAGGCATGAATCGAACATCCCGCCGCAGCTGCGTATTCCCCCAACCAGTGGAGATAGGTTAGGTAGTCCTCATCAGCAAAGAAGCACGCTTGGCGATTATTGCCACGCTGTATGAGGTGCAGAGGAACGCCGGCTAGCGTAATTCGGGGGCGTCTCGGCATGGAAGGTTCCTCAATGAACCGGTCTATTCCGGGGTTGGCCACAAAACCTCAACAGACCCTAATTGTTTGTCAAAGGATGCTTCACCGATGTGGCAAATAACACACCGGTTTGATTCTGTGGCTATGGATGGAGTCGCTTGCATCGAATCATTGCAATGTGGAACAGTAGGATCGACGCGTGAGTACGAGCACGCAGCAGATTAGATCGTTTGTGTCAGGCGCAATACGAGAAAAGGGGTCTGTCCCTATTTTTTCATTTATAAAAAAAAGAAATATCAAGATAATAAAATTGCCTACAATTATACACGTAAATTATTTCGCTTTTCAGGAAACTTAAGCTATACATACGGGTAGTTGATCGATATTGAATGTCGGCCAGCGTTCAGTTACGAAAAGCAATCACGGAAGATTTGCGCATCCGTTGTTGCGATCCTAAGAACCAATAAAAACACGGGGGCGATGTGAAATCTATCCCATTGATTTGTACACCCATTCTTCTGATGACGCTGGCCGTTTCGGCACGGGCGAATCTCATCACCAATGGAAGTTTCGACCAGGACGGTGCTTTTGTCCCTGATATCAACCAAACGCACAGCATGGCAGTCGGATCGACGTTGATGCCGGGTTGGACTGTTGTGCAAGACTCCATAGCCTGGATTGTCTCCACAAACCCATGGAATTTGACCGCCAGCGATGGCGACTATTTCCTGGATTTGACTGACTACCAAAATGGCGCACCGTTCGGTGGGGTCATGCAAAGTGTATCCACTATCACCGGTGCCGCTTATCGCTTGGACTTCGATCTTGGGAGTTCGTCGCAATGGGGTTTGCCCGCTGCATTGACAGCTTCAGTCGACGGAAATTCACAGGTATATCAATCGACATCAGCGGGAGTCGATCAGTGGCAGAGCTATTCCCTTTCGTTCGTCGCCCAAGATGCGCTTACCGACATAGCGTTTATTGGGAGCGCCGGCTTCAACTACATAGGGTTGGATAACGTTCAATTGACTGAGGTTTCGCCGTCGGGCGTGCCGGTGCCTGGTGGATTATTGCTAATGGCGGCGGGGATGGTGGTTTTCAGGGCAAAACGAATGTTTGAAGCGGCATGACTTCTGACCCTTTTTCAAGGACCGCGTAGGGAGTGCCTGATATTTACGGCAGGGGGGGGCGTGTTGTTGGACAGCTAGCTGTTGGTATCGATGGACCGACGACGACGTCCGGTTATCTAGTAGCGAAAATCATGGATTGCCCCCGATTCTTGGAAATCTACGAGATTAGAAGAGACTTGAGGCGGCGTGCTTTTCGATTGCGACCAGTAGTACGAATGTACGCTGACGCAATTTCAACAAATAGTTCTCATTCAGAGCACTTTATTCGAAAATGGTCTCGCAAAAAAATTGGAGTCTTGGGAAGACAAGAATACTGGGGAGAATAGTAATGCTGTTTGTCACAAATCGTTTCCCGACGCAAAGTATTCGCACTAAGATCGGTAGAAATTTCGACTTCGATCTCAATGACAATGCCGCAAGTAATTCGGTGTTTTTCTGTGAGCGAAAGAGTAAGGGTGAGTACATCGAAATCGGTAGCGTAGGATTTTTAGGCAGGTTGAAGAAGAGCGGATACCGGCAGATCTTAATATATGTCCATGGCTTCTCCAATTTGCCAGAGGCAGTGTTTGAAGATGCGGCGGAGTTCCAAGCGCTGTGCAACAAAGCACGCAGCAATGAAGTGCTGGTCATACCTGTTGTTTGGCCTTGCGACAACGATTTTGGAATCGTAAAGGATTACTGGGACGACCAGAAGTCTGCCGATCAGAGCGCGTATTCCTTTGCTCGAGTGCTTGAGAAGTTCTTGGCATGGCGTAGCTCCGAAGAATTTAATCCGGTCGACGACCCTTGTCTGAAGCGGATTAATGTCTTAGCGCATTCTATGGGCAATCGTGTCTTGCGAGGTACCCTGGCGGCCTGGAACAAGTACGATCTGGCAAACGGTGTTCCCTTGATTTTTCGCAACACTTTTATGGTCGCGGCAGACGTTGTCAACGAGACTCTAGAGGAAGGCCAGCTCGGTGAGTTGATCAGTCATGCTTCGCGCAACGTGGTCGTGTATCACGCATCCGATGACTTAGCTTTGAGGGCCAGCAAGGTTTCCAACTTGAAGAACAAGATTGCTTCTAGGCGATTGGGCCACACTGGTCCTGAAAATATGGATAATACATCGCGAAACGTATACAAGGTCGATTGCGACGACGTAAACACCCTTTACGATCCTCTTAAGGGGCATTCGTACTTTAGATCGAGTCGGCGTAAAGGTTCGGCTGGTAAGGTGTTCGATCACATTTTCGAGTGCCTAGTGTCTGGTCGGGTATTTCCCGAGAATGAGCATCAGCGATCTACCGTGATCAAACACAACAAGCGTGCTCGGCGGTCTTGATGAACGTGTTTTTTGATCTAGATCGAAGTCTAACTGGCAACTCAACTATTTCACGGCAATCAAAGAAGATGTATCGTTTTTTGCGTACCTTTTAGGAAGAAGGTGGGGTCGAGGCAACAAGCGCATTGGCAACAAATACCTGGCCTGGGCGGTTATGGAGGCGGCGCACTATGCTGCGATCTGGAGCCTGGAGATCAAACGGTTCTACCCGAAACGCCAAGCCAAGCGACACATCCTGGTAGCCAAGAAGACTGTCGCGAATAAACTGGCCAAGGCGTGCTATCACATGCTCACAAGTCAGGTGCCGTTCGACGTCAAGCGAGCGTTTGGCTGAGTTGCCGTGGCGACAGGCCGTCAAGGGGATGGTGCAAAGCCCGGGTGCTCTGATTGCCGTCGCCACGGCACACCTTGTTGTGTAGGTTGACTGAAGCGCCTTATGCATAAGCCCTATTGAGGTTGGCGTCGCAAGACAGCCCTGGTTCTGTACCAATGAACTGGCCATGCATGGGTACTGCGTGTTTTTCTAGCGCGGCGGTGCCGCGTGGGGCCGGCAGCCGTATCGCCAAGCCTAGATCCCGATGGGTGACTGGTGCGTTTCACCAAGAAACAGCACAACCGAATGAAAACACAGGCGCGTTGCCAGTGATCTACTGATGAATCGAGGGCGAGGAGTCGTCAGAGATACTCTCGTCCTCTTGACCGGAGGCGGCCAATGGGTGACCGTCGGATTTCTCCTTGTTCCAAAGACGCAGAGTGAATTTAACTGCTATACCGTTACTAAACACGAAATACGTCACTTGGTCTCTCAAACGGAAGAGGCTTAGTTATGATAGGGATTTTTACGGATACTAACTGAGCGGTATTTAGAGTGATCAGCAATAGAACTGGTATTGTGTATGTGGATAAGGCTGCTCTAAGCACATAGAATATTTTGAACCATCGAACTATAGAATCGCCACGGCTATCTATTCCAAAGTTCATGTTTCGCTCAGCTTGATCGATAAATATGTAGTACCAAGCTAGAGCAAATATTGCATTTAAAGTACTAGTTAACTGCCAAAGATAGATTTCATTTGGTGTTAGGTAGGTGTTAACAATTATGCCTAGAGCGGGGTTGCTAAACTCAGATAAAGTAGGAACAAAAATAACTTTATAAGCCATAGCGAGAATTGTTAGGAATGATGCTGCCCGAATCAATCCCCAGGTATTTGATGACTTTTCTAACGCTATAAGTCTATCCGCAGATACTGAATATCTCGATTCGTTCAAGGCAAACAGAAGTGGCATCCATATCAGTGCGGTAGCTTTTAGTGAAAACCTGTATGAAAATGCCATCATAAGTCCGATCCAAGCAACAATACCAGAGCTCAAAAAAGACATTCCAATGATTAGAAAAACAACTAAAATCCCAAATACTACTTTTTCAATAAAAGGAGAAAGAACAAATTCGTCCATGAAACCGATATACAAAAAGAATAAAAAAATAAATCCAAAGGAAACCACTGCTCCAGCTGCATGAGGTAGATTTAGTTTCTCAATGTTTTGCAGCACAGTCCCCGTTCCAGGAACGAACTCGAGTTTCCCGAAAACACTTCTGGACCAAACTGTATTCTTCCAGTTTTTTGGAAATGACCATAAGCCATTTTTTACATGTCTTAAGGATGCAACCACTCTAATACCGATAGAAATCATGGGCAAAAAAAGAACAAATGTTAATCGAAATATCAGGGGTAACCTAACCACATAATTGAAGCAAGACTCAAACCATGTAGCTCCTAGAGAAAGAGATTGTTCTGAACGCAATAGTACTAACGGAGCAATACAACAACTAATTGCGAACCATCTAAATGTATCAAAAGAAATAGTGATAAACAAAGAAACCACGATAATAATCATTGTTTCTATCGATGCATAGTAAGAGCATGTTTCTGAGTCTTTAGCCTCGATTTTACTAACGTGCCTCCTCAATTGTTTAAGTAGGTACTTAAATAATTTTGTTAATGCGACAATTATTATTATGCCAACAAAAAAACTGAATATCATATCCATCGTAGGCACCAGAGAGTATTGCGTTCGAGTGAGCCACAGGCAGAATGTTGCCCCACCAAAGTAGAAACCGGTTTCACGCTGCACACCTCAGTTCGAAGGCGGCCGGTGCACAATATCCCAGCGCCCAACCGAGCACCCGCCGACTGTACTGATCCATAACGACCGCCAGGTACAACCAGCGACTGCCCAATTTGAGGAAGGTGATGTCGCCCACCCAGAGTTGGTCCGGCCCGGTCACGTCGCGATTTCCCGCGCCCGATTCGGGATCTCGCTATAGCGCGCATCAAGCCCCGGGCTGGCATAGTAAAGGTCCGCAGAGCGGCCGCGGATCCCTTCGATCTGCATCAGCCGTGCGACGCGCTTCCTGCCGACGCGGTAGCCACGCGCCATTTGTAGTAACCCGCACGACTCACGCCATAGAAACGGCACGTCATCGCAACCGGATACCCGTGCAGGTTCTGCTCTATGAATTCGAAGACTTCGAATCGCGACTTGAACAGAACCGGATGGCCTTTTTTAGCAGCTCATGCTCCGTCTTAAGGAGCTTATGTTCCTTCTCGATCTGCTTGAGCCGCTTCAGCTCCGCCTCGACTTCCTGATCCACATCGGGCAACCGCTTCTTGGTCACTATGCGTCCCTCCCGGGCTTCCTTCCGCCATCGTGACAGCATGAAAGCGTGGATGTCCAACGCTTCGGCAACATCCTTGATCCGTACGTCCGGCAGCGCACTGAGCTGCACCGCCGCTGCCTTGAATTCCTCGCTGTACTGCTGCGTCCGCTTCGGTCCGGTTTTCGGCATCTCTCACCCCCACATCGTTAGATCGAGGTGTCTACATTTTCGGGGCAAGATTCTGATCCGTGTGGATGCAATTGTTATGTTCTGTTTAAACACTACATTAAATATTAATTTGAACTAAGTATTTACCTGATCCATACAATTATTAAAGTAGGTTTCTCTTCTTCTTTCACATTTGCCCCAGCTCCTAACTCAGGAACAACTGTTTTGTTAGTCTGTCTTGAAACTTCCCTAGCAACGATGTCGGCCTTTTCTTTTGCTATATCTGCATAATAAAAAACAGTCGTTCTTGTTGTATTTGACCAGCTGTTTATATCTCCTTGCCGGAAACCTAAATCACTAAATAGTGATTTTTTTAAGCCATCTATTGTGTCTGCACACGAAATGTTCCAATAACAATATACTGACACCCTAAATGCACTGTTGGAGAGGCGTTTTATATCTTCTCTGCTTTCCTCTAATTCCCCATCTATTTTTTTTGCCTTTGGTAGTGCCGGGTTCCTTGAAAGAGCTTTTCTAAGCTCTTGGCTTAGGTCGTCTACACGAGTTTGAAGTCTATAGATTTCCTGCCTATAGGATGCAAGCTGTTCTGCACTAGCATTTTGATATTTGTCATTCTCTGTTATTTTTAAGTTGAGTGTTTCGCGTTCCTTTAGTATGTCCTCCATTTTTAACCTGAGATCCTCAATGGTTTGATCTGACTCAGCAACTCTATTATTGATGTTAGTCAGAACAATGTATGTTGCACTTCCAAATATAAGAACTATCATAATAAAAACCAAAGTCCATTTCGACCACCAATTTGGACTACTAGACGCATTGTTCTTCTGTGGCCGAGAAACACTCGAATAACTAGATTCGCTGTAGCTAAAATCTTCGTCTCGCCTTCTTCTTGGGTCTCGATTCATTTTTACTGATACCTTTTTCCATCTTCAATACAAATATCATGGATAATTTCGAGCAAGCTCCGATCTTCGTTATTACCTTCTGAGTATCCTACTACTCCCAATCCATTTTGGGCTGAACCTGCAATGACATGCACTCGTTTGCCTCTAATATCTTTTAGTTTTTCGATTAAAAGAGAATAGGCTTCTTCTGCATTTTTCTTACTTTTTTCTGTAACTGATTGTAATTTGTCTATTTTATTTATAAATAGAACAATATCCTTGGTACCAATCGATCTGCTCATTGCTAGTTGAATTACCACGTCATTGTAGATACTTAATTGATAATCTATACGATCTTGGTCGAAAGTTTTAAAACGATTTCCATTCTGTTCTGTAGTCTTAGGGAACAGATCTACGACAATAACGGGAAAAGCTGAAGGTATGCTTTTTAGTCTACTGTTGATCGACTCATCCTTTAACGCACGTATGAAATTCTGCCCAACATAATCATCAATATACAATCGGAATAGTCTTCGTTTTTTTGAATTGTCGTTTTCAACAGTAACTTCTTGAACCAATGAATATGTAGATATGTCATCTGTTGCAATATCTGGTGCGGCTTCCGGAGCGCCCGATAGTGCGCGGATAAGTGTGGTTTTACCGCTACCACCTTCGCCAATGAGGACAATATTTAGAGCACGTGAATCGTAGGATTCGTACTCTTCGAATAATGGGTAGGCTAACCGTGAAATGGCAATTTTGGCCGATTCAGCTAATCGATGCATACGAACTTTCAGCGATGCAAGTGCTGCTAAGAGGACGGCTATAATTGCTGCGATCAGTTCATCTTTATACGGCTTTAAACTGTCAACAATAATACTATTTATGCTTTTGGGCTCTTCGATTTCATCGCAATGAGTTTTTATTTGGTTAATGATGTCAAGATTATCTGATTGAACACCAGCGCATATTTCAGGAAAGGCTCCTTTAGGACATGTGGTTTTTTCAAGCACTTTTCCACACAATTCTTTAGATTTCAGTTCGTCTATTTCGTTCTGAATGACTGCATTTGAACCCGAACAATAAACCAAGAAGAGAACAAGTCCCACAATATTTAAGTGTTTCATTCCATTTCCCCGGTTAATCGAATTAATTCGTTTAAATAATACAAAGTAGATTTAAGCAAGATTCTGCGATGGTGGGACCAATTGAGATCTTGCCTGCTGAACATAACGCCAAGGTAAGCGGCGTTCAGCATGGAGCGGCTGATCGGGCAACAATGGCGAAGCCATGCGCGAGCAGGCGCGGAGTGCTGAACGTCCGAGTGAGCCGCAGGCGAACGGCTTGACCGCCTTGTTAGGCTTTACTCTTGAGCACATTGGGGTATTGCCGGATTGCGCCTTCCATTACGCTTAGCACGTATTCACCTATAGCGACAATATGCTGTTTATGCATATCCTCATCAATGAGCTTCACCGATTTCGCAAAGAGCAATGTTTCGTTATATTTTGGATCCGAATGCGCTGATTTTTTATCCGCAACTGACCGAATCAGTTTCTCTATAGTGACATCTTTACTAAATAGTGGCTGATCAAGCCAATCTCTTATTGCAAGCGGTTCCGCACGTTGATCAAATAAACTGGTAATTTTGCAGCCCCCTTTTCCATCGAAATGCATAGCTGATGGGATATGCAAAATAATATTCTCTCGTAAGTGTGCAGGCATCTTATTCAACGACCCCCTTACTGGATGCAGCCTCAGATCATGAAACATTCGCGTAAGAAGAGTGCTTTTTCCATCACACGTGAGCTTTCTTAATTCGCTGGCGATAACCCTGTAGAGTTCGCGAGTGCCCCCGTGAAACATCTCGATATTCGCCTTAAGAACATCACGTGCCGCCATAAAATCATGAATATCTTTTTTCGACACCATCATCGGGTTCTCTTAGCCTAACAGCGAGATAGACAGACTCTACGCCCAATGAAACAGACAGACTCTTTGTTCGGTCTAATAGACAGAGTCTGTATATCACATCGAGTAAATTTGGAGCTTTCGGCCGTAAGTGGGGGCGGGCGCAGATGTTCCATATCTGTTGTATTTCTTCCTGAGCTGCAGAATGCAGATGTTCTACGCCTAATAATCGTCGGCAAATGCAGAATGTTCAAGCAACATAGCGTGGGGGCGTCTACTTGCTTCGGGGGTAATTGGGAGGTAGTTGCGATTAGCGAGTGTGAGCGATGGGCGGGGAAGGTCTGAATGCCGAGCATCAAGGGGATCTATCCCGGGTAGGGACGTGAAAGTTGGCAGGGCCAGAACAGCCCTGCCGAAATGCTAAATCAAAGTGCAACCAGTTCGGTAATCGCCCCCTCATTCTTCGCATCCACCTTGCTATACAAATCGTACAGCGCAGCCTGCAGGGCTTCTTCGATTACCGGGTGATAGAACGGCATTTGTAGTAACTGTCCAACGGTCAGTCCCTGCTGGATGCTCCAGGCAAGCAGGTGGCCGAGGTTTTCCGCCTTGATGCAGACCATCTCGGCGCCGAGCATCTTGCCGGTGGCCTTCTCGGCGTACACGCGGATGATGCCTTTGTTCTTTGCCATGATCAGTGCGCGGCCAACCGGGGCCATTTGGACCTGGCCGACGGCGGTGGTTTCTTGGTCGAGGTCGGCGTAGCGCATACCAACCTGCACGATGTTCGGATCACAGAAGGTGATGTTGAGCGGGGTCTTGCGCTGGTAGGCGGTGACGTTGTCGCTGACGGCGTTTTGACCGGCGATGCGGCCTTCGTCGCCGGCTTCGTGTAGCAGCGGGCGTTCACCGGTCACGTCGCCTGCGACGAATACGGGCAGGTCGCCGACTTGCATGGTGTTGGGGTTATATACAGGTATGCCGCGTTCGTTGACCGGTGCGCCGATGATGTCGAGGCCGAGTTTGTCGACGTTGGGTGTGCGGCCGATGCTGGCGAACACGCGGTCGACTTCGATGCTGTTGTCGCCGGCGGATACTTTTAGTTTGCCGTCGGCGCCTTCGCTGATCTGCGCGCCTTCGCCGAGCCACATCGGAAACTCTTTGCCGATGATGTCGATGGCCGCTTCGGATACGGCCGGGTCAGAGAGGCCGCCGATCTCAGTCTTGGCGTCGATGCCGACCACGCGGCAGCCGAGTCGGTTTAGCGATTGGCCGATCTCCAGGCCGATCACGCCGAGGCCGATGACGGCGATCGATTCGGGCAGGTCTTCGAGCTCGAAGAACTCGTCGGTGGTGATGATGCGGTCGCGGAACGGTTCCCACGCTGAGGGAACAATCGGGCGTGAGCCGGTCGCGATGATGACCTTGTCGGCGACGATGCGCTGACCGTTGTCGATCTCAAGCACACCGGGTTCGACGAAGCGCGCAAAGCCGTCGATGAACATGCCTTCGGGCATCTTGTCGGTACTGTTCGACACGACGCGCTCGACGAACATGTCGCGCAGATCCTGCACGTATTCCATCGCTTCGGTCACATCGAGACGCAGGCTCTCGTCGCCTTCGAGACCGAAGCGCTTGAATACGCCGCGACGGTGGAAGTCTTCAGCCACCTGGATGACGGCCTTCGACGGCATGCAGCCGACGCGCGCACAGGTCGTGCCCACTTCGCCGCCGTTGATCAGCACCACCGACTTGCCCGACGGCCGCACCTTGCCCATTGCATACAGGCCGGCACTGCCGGAACCGATGATGGCGACATCTACCTGACGTTCGTCCACGGGAATACCTCTTGAATCAGAATTTAGAGAGATATTCTAACTGCTCGTGCCGCGATCTTTTACTGCGGGCGAGCGGGGTAGGGTGCTAAAGAGGGACTAGTAGCGATACTGCATCTGGCGTGAGGCCTTGATCGGCCGCCACATCGGCTGTGGCGCCGTTCGTTGCGTGGTGACCTTGCGGCGCTGCGGCACCTGGGCCTGGTACGGCATGATCGACGGCAGACGATAGGCCGGATGAGGATATTGGCCGTAATAGGCCATATTCACCGGTCGATGGTTGTTGCCCGAAAACATCTTTAGGCACAGGAAGGCATTGGCGCTCGATGACAGACCGAGCAACAGGGCTGCGGTCAGCCACAGTCCTGGTCGACGAACACTGAATCGACGGAAACCAGATCGACCTAAATTAGATAGACGGGTACTGGCGCCCCGGGTTGAGGATGCCGTGCGGATCGAATGTCTGCTTGAGCCCGCTGTGCAGCCGTTGCTTGACCGGATCGAGCGGGTGGAACACCGGAGTTTTGTCGTCGCCATGTCGAAACAGTATGGCATGTCCTCCGACTTTTGCGACCTCGGCGCGGATCTCGTCGGCCGGCGTATCGGTGATTACCCAGCGTTGCGCACCGGCCCAGTCGGTCAGCACTCGCTTTTCGCATTTCAGGCGTGGCGAGGCAGGTGCCAGCGACAGGCGCCACAAGGGCTCGTCGCTATTGAAGAAACCGAGCTTGTGGTCGCGCAGTTCGTACCAGAAGCCGCTGCCGCCACCGGCATCGCCGCCGATCTGTTTTTCCCAGGCTGCGACGCTGGCGGCGTTGCCCGACAGGCGCAGGTACAGACGGTCTTCGAAATGGCAGGCGCCAGACAGCGGCGCAGGTTGGCGCGACAGTTCGCGCATCATGTGCAGTGCACGGTCGCGCGGCATGCTCAGAACCAGGCTGCGTTCGACCTTGGGTGCCGGCAGCACCTTGATCGACACGTCGAGCAATACACCGAGCGTGCCGAGTGCGCCGGCCATCAGGCGCGACACATCGTAACCGGCGACGTTCTTCATGACCTCGCCACCGAAGCGCATGATGCGCCCCTGACCGTCGAGCAGGTTCACGCCGAGCAACAGGTCGCGTGGTGCGCCACCCCACGGACGACGTGGGCCACCCAGGCCACTGGCGACTGCACCGCCGATGGTCGCCTTGCCGCCAAACTTGGGCGGCTCGAACGCGAGCATCTGGCCCTGTTCGGAGAGTGTCTGCTCGATCTCGTCGACCGGCGTGCCGGCGCGCGCAGTGAGCACCAGTTCGGTCGGTTCGTAGCGCACGATGCCGGTGTGCTCGCTGAGGTCGAGCGTTTCACCGTCGACCGCGTGACCATAGAACGCTTTGCTGCCTGAGCCGACGATGTTCAGCGGCTGCTTTTTCTCTGCGGCGACGCGAACCTGTTCGGCGA
>MWSC01001267.1_pt1 | contig 13830 bp, 13 predicted proteins | sample 1021911 | NCBI WGS metagenome assembly MWSC01 (sample SAMN06338132, study PRJNA374545) | mollusc metagenome | biome: marine bay; material: sediment; isolation source: gill 70 cm from animal B | host: Kuphus polythalamius | place: Philippines: Mindanao | collected 2011-09-12
GACGCCGAAATGACCATCAGTTCATAGCCGCGCTGCCGGTAGTCAGCGATGCGCAGGTGCGCGTCGGCAAACACCTTCAGGAGAACAAACGGTACCACCTGCTCGTCGACTATCTGCTCGAGCCTGCGCCGTTCCAGCCCACGAAACTGTCGGTAGATACGCCGGTTGAACTCCACCGCGTCGCGCTTGTACCAGTAAAAGTACACCGGCAACGACAACACGAACCCAAAGAGCCACAGGTATCGCTTGAGACCCGCGTAATAGGCGAATTTGATAACGATGATCTGGTGAATGATGTTGCTCGACGTCAGCGTACCGTCGAAGTCGAAGCACGCCAGCCTGTTCAAGGTCGTGGAAACACCGCAACTATCATTCGACATTTTCATTACAGCAGCAGTGGTCGGAAAAAAATTATGCGCGCGGCCCCGCTCTGCCATGCAGAAAGTTCTGGAGGCAATGTCTACGCATTGCCCAGCAGGGACTGCATCAATCAGTCGATGTCACACAAACTTAGAAACGATATTTCGACCATGCTATGCGTCGTCGCCGGCGATTTCCAGGTCGGCTCGGCTGCATCGTCGTGAACAGGTGGAACCCCGTCGACCGGTTTCCGCCGGAACGCAATTATTTCGCAAACCTAGGCAAGAGACCATCCTATGTGGGCAGTTTTCGCGGCAAGCGAGACCTGCTGCGATGGACCGGTATGGAGTGATTTCCTGACTCCCAGATGCTCGAACGGCCCATATGACGGGAGACAATTGCCGCCTCTCCAGAATCTCATTCGGGCTTTTCAGCCGGAGGTTGGCGACTACTGCTCCGGTATCCCTTCCATGCCACAAGCCGCCAACAACTTGGCGACCATCGCTGCGCGGGAACGCACACCAAATTTTGCGTAAATGCGCCGAATGTAAGAAGAAACCGTCCACTCGCTGAGGTGCAAGTGATGGGCAATCTGCTTGTTGCATCGGCCCTGACTGACCATGAGTGCGACCTGCATTTCCCTGCGCGTCAGTAGATCCACCGCCGGCCTGTTCTCTGCTTCTTCGGGCATGTCGTCAACGCGTTCCGTCAGAACCAGATATCGGTGCCCCTGCAACACACAGCCTCCGATAACATGCAATTGACGATCGGCCGCGGGCTGGCTCGGCTCCAGCACCTCGCCAACGTCTTCTTCCGGCACAACTTTGCATATCCTTCCCTGTAGGGTGAACTCCCTCATTCACACCTCCCGCTCTTTGCCCAGTTTCGCAGAATGACACTTCAATGCCTCGCGGCCGAACAAGCCACGTGCGATCAGATCAGCAGAACTGTGCGCAACGAAGTCCGTTTAGTTGTAGAAACGATCCTCCAACGACGCTCTTAGTGTTGCCGATTTCCCAGATACCGTGAGGTCTTTTACAACTTTTTTTGTCGCTGCTCTGGCGCAAATGCCCGAACACCTATGTCAAACAACCCGTTGCGCCGCAAACTTCAACCAGCGCCCCGCTTGGTTCGCTGCCGAATTGTCCGCGGTCGGCATGGCCCAGACCTCACAACGGGAGAATCCGGCCTGCCGAAGAGCACGTCTGATCTCCCGCCACAGATACCACCGCTGCCAATGCACCTCGCGTACGGGCAACGACGATAAGCCGGATTTATCGCTGAAAGTCACATCGACCCGCGTCAGCCGCCGCACCGGCCATGTCGTGGTTCGCCAAATCGAAACAACGCCATCATCAGATCTGTAGCGCACGTTGCTCCCATCTATGTCTGCGGTCGGAACTCCACTCAAAAAGTCACCGACCAGCCTGCCCCGCACATTCAGATGGCGGTGAACCCGTTGCAAAACCCGCAACAACTCCCGGTATCGCAGCAGATAGTTCAGCGTGTCTCCATTGCATGTAACCAAATCGACGCTACGCGGCAGTCGCAACCCTTTCATATCCTGGTTCAGGAGCAACACATTACCCCCTCTAAGTCGCCGCTGCGCCACGCTCAGCGCTGCGCGAGAACCATCCACGCCTATGAGTGGTACGTCGAAACGCTGCAGATGCTCGAGGAATCGACCCGTGCCGCAACCAACATCCGCGACCGACGAGAACGCGACTTTTCGCGCTTTTCGAAAATGTTCGAAGCTGTCTCTAACGGCGGGAAAGAGCGCATCTCCAACCAACCCGTCGTAGTACGCGGCCAAGCGTTGGTAAGGTGCGACACGGCAAACCCGCCGTTCATAAGAGCGCGTTGCCCGGCAATCTCTTTGGTCCACGTTACCAGCCCACCCATGCGCCTTTTCAGACGACCCTGACCATTGGATGACTCCCGCCGACCCTGCGCATCGGATTCTGCAGGTTAGCGATGACTTCAGCTGTCAACCTCACCCCGCTGTTCATCGTTCCTGATGGCGCGAGCACGGTGCCTTTGTGGCACCCGTATGACCGCCCTTTTTCGTCGAGGATGCCGGAGGTGTGCACCGCGACGGCAACCGGCTGCCCTGCAACGGTTGTCCATACCGGGCTACCGCTATGCCCTGGGCAGGTATCTACGGTATACATCAGGCGCTTCGGGGAATACTTGCGCAGGCGTTCGCTGTGGTGCCACAGGGTGCCTATGGGGCGATCGGCGGGGTATCCCGCCACCGTCAATTCGCCCGCCGTTCGCATCTTTGCCAGTACGCCATCCGGCAATGCGCGCATCGGCATGAATTTGCTGACGCCGCGAAACCTCTTTGGCAGCAAAATCACACCGTAGTCGTTGGCACGCCGTTCAGCCACCGAACGGGCTTCGATAAAGCGACGTGGCACAAATGCGGCCAGCGCCTGCAACGTGCCGTAGGGAAAGTTGTCACGATCGCTTCGGCCCGGCGCCACGCGAATGCGTTGCGGTGGGCGTTTCAGCTTCACGCTGTACAGGCAATGCGCCGCAGTCAGCAGAAGTGTTGGGCCAACCAGCATGCCGGAACACCCACGCAACAGTCCGTCGCCGAAGTCTCTGCCCAGGTGACACACCGTGTTGTAGGGAAACCGTCGCGTGCGAACCTCGTGAATCCGGTTGTCGACCGGCCCGACCAGCGCATAGTCGGAGTCATCGAAGCGCAGTGAGCCGTTGCCCTTCATGACGCACCGCCGTCCGAGGACGGCTCCGTTTCGGTATCACTCGATCTGTGACTGTCATCCGCCGCGTTGTCGGTTTCCAGCGAAATATCATGTTCTGCCTCGACAGGGTCGTAGAACGATTCCGGCTGCTCCGATGTAAGCCGCTCCCAGATCTGCCCCAATATCACGTCGGCATTGTCCCGCCCTGTCAGAAATCCGACCGCCCGCTCCATGAATGCCCGCTCTTCCACGCTGAACAAGCTGGCCGGCGACTCGTCTGGATCGCCACCAGTGTCGAACAACCGATCATCATCACATGCGTCGAACAAACCTTCCGACTCTTCACCCGTGCGCCCCTCTTCTTGGGTGTCATGACCGTATATGCACGCTGTCTTGGTTGAAGGCTTATCGATGTCGGCCTCCGCTTCGACCGCCATCTCGGTGCTCTCTGTTCGCCGCGGCTGATGACTCGCCGGCTTTCGGCGCTTGGCAGGGGCGGTATGCAGCGATTCGATCTCGGCCAATACCATGGCGTCGAGATCGTTAAACTCATCATCGGACTCATTGACTGCGCTGTGTTTCGCTTCCACATCGACCTCCGAGACTGTTGGCATGGCGTCGGCTTAAAGCCTGGATGGGCTCAATCCTCTTCGAAGTACCATTGCCATGATTTGTAACGTTGCATGCGATACCGGTTCTTGTACTGACGCCAAAGCTCGTGAATCACGACCAGGCGGCGCTCCAGGGCCCTCCCCGGCAGTCCCTCCACAACAAAGATGTCGGCAAAGTCGGCCGTCGGGTACTTCGATTTCTTTAGCCGCAGTCGGTCCTGTACATTCGTCCCGGTCGCCGCACTGCCGATATCGAACAAAGTGCTAATGTTGCGTATGTCGTAGATGAAACCGCGTCTATTCTTGGTCAGTTGCGCCAGTCGCTGCTGCCAGCCCGAGCTGAATTTCACGCGCCCCAGATAGCCGAGCGTACCGGGGACGTCGCCGCGAGGTGGTAGCGTTCGAATCGGACCGGAAGGCACCAGCTTTTGTGCCTCAAAACCTGATTGGGCCTCTTCGAACTCGTTTTCAACCAGACTATTCAACCACCCCATGATCATTCCCCCCGGCATTCAGCGCAGAGCCGGGACTCCAGGCCTGCTTCATCGAATAAGACCTTGTCGAAAGAAGACGCCGGCCGAGACGCAGACGACTGGCCCAACTTCTTCAGAAGAGTCTGTTTCTTGCTCGCCAGCGGAAGCTCGCGCAGCGATAGGACCGCAGCCAGATTGGCGCGTCGGTTCGGCATCGGTTCGATGAAACGACTCTCTCCGGACATCAGCGACACCACGCCCGGACCATGACCGCTCTTCACGCTGTCACCATGGACCACAACACCGATCGTGGTATAGCCGCTGTGCCACGCACGGCCATAGCGCGTGTCGGCATGCACCAAGGCCACGAGGTCACCGAACCGCAGTCGGTCGAGGCCCAGTCGAGAAACCAATGCATCATCGAAGAGTTGTATGTCGTAGTCACCGCGGGCTGCATTATCGCGGCCGATACCGGAGCCCATGATCCCGGCAGGGATACGGTGTGTGACCGGCACAATCAGGCGTGGCGGTGCCGAGCGAACGCCCCATAGTCGCAGTAATCTCGGCGAGCAATTGAACAGGCTAAGTTCAGGGTGGTCAGGCAAGCGCAAGCCCAGACCGTACGAATACACCTGCAACCTGTCCCCGATCCTCAAGCGCCGCAGGACCTTGAACGAAAAATCGACCAGCACATGATTGACGCCCCCATGCTTGCCGGTCACGACACCTTGTTCTCCGGCACAAGGCCCTGAGATCACCGCAGCCCGGTTGCCGATACAGGCATAGGTATTCAAAGCCAGGTTGGGGCCGTCCGCCTCTCCCTTGAGAGCCTTCTGCCGACACTGTATTGCGACACCCGCTTCAAGGTGGTCAGCTGCAATGCCAACACAGGGATCACCCACTCGGTGGCTAAGCACGATGCCGCCGGTGCTCGGTAATATGCGAGGTACGCCGTCGCGATCGATCCGGTACGGCGATTTGCCTTGGGACGGCGGCACGATCTCGCCGGCCACGGCGACCATCGCCAGTTCTGCAACGTTGATGCGCGGTGCACCATGCGGACGGCGGCGCGACGCAAGCGCTGGGGCGAGTGACTTGGTTTTCACGGCAGCGAATACCAGTAGGCGGCCGCGTGTTCCCAACAGTCCGAGCCATCCAGTGTGGTTGCCGGCTCAGCTTCATCCGCGTCGGCCGGCGGCAGGGTCAGCGTACGTGGCGGCACGAGATGAACGGCAGCCAGCTGCAATCCGTCCCACATCAATTCCATTGCCCCACTACGCGCAAGTATCGGGTTCAAATAGGCTTTGGCATACGAAGACTGCTCGGGCGCAACCTCGTTGCAGGGGATATTGCATGCGCTCAACAAGCGGCAAAGTCCTGGAGCTTCCCGCCGACCGTCCGTCAAGGTAAGAATGATCGGTCGGTAGCGCACCATGGCGGCTGCCAACGCCGCCACATCGCGTGCGCCGTCCAGCAAGGGCCAGCCAGCATCGAGCTCTGGCCGCGCCTTGGCGAGACGCCTTGCAAGTGCATATGCGAGGAACTGAAACCGGGCCGGCATACCGGCATCTATATCCTTGGGCAAGCAGGACTCGTGCAATGCGTCTCCTACCCAGGAGACACACAAGCTGGACAAACCCAATTCAAGCCGCGCCGATTCCCACTGCTTGAGCGCGTCGCTGGCAGCCGAAAAAAGCGCCGTCCCTCCCAAGGGATCTTCGGTGATCCTGTCCGGGTTGTCTTCGTAGTAGATCGTGTTATCCAGCACCTCCCATAAGCTGGGCACCAGGAATACCCTCAGCTCTTCGGCCAAGCGCAGCGCCAGCATCGGTCCGCGTCGATCAAGCGCCAAGCGCACGTCCAGGATGACCGACCAGCCCTTGGCGTCGACAGTGACCTGAAGCGGAGGCAATGAACCCATGACGGTTTACCGTGTCACGCAGTCAGGACGCCATGGCGATACGCGACGGCTTGCGCGACCCCAGCGAGCGGCGCAACGATGTGTCTACCCCCTGAAAACCGCGCCCTTCTTTGGTCATGCGGTACGCCGCTATCCAGGCCTCGGCATGTGCACCAAAAGGCCTTGCCTCCGAGCGGAACACCAATGGGTCGGCGGTGGTATCGAAGTCATGGTCGGCAATCCATTGCAGCAGGCGACGACCCGCTTCTGCCATCTTGGCACGCTGCGACAGCTCTGCCATACCTCCCAGATGTCGGTTCGACACCATCTCGACCACATCCCATTTGGTATTCGCGTCGAAAGATTTCTTGATATCCGGTTGATCGAAGAGATGGAGCAGCGTGTTGAGGTAGTGTCCCGTCTCCTGGGTCAGGGCGAGGATATTGCCGTAGCTGCTTCTATCGAGCGCAAAGCGTAGATCTGTTCCAAGCCGTTGAATCGTCGCCAGGTTGCCGAAAGGACGGTCATCGATGTCCTGCGAACCGCGAATCACCTCGCCGACCGTCAGGTCGCGGAAATAGCGAGCCGTGGCGCTCATGAACGCGACCAGCTGACGATGGAATGATTGATTGACCACGGCACCGGCCGGTGTCGGCGCGTTGCCGTAGTTGAACACACGACGGTACGCGATCATCCGGTCCCGCAGGCTGTAACGCAGCGGCCGCCACTTTTCCAGAATGTATAGACCGCGTGCACCAGGGCCACGCTGAATACGCATACGACCGTTCTGAAACAACTGCCGAAGCACATCGCCGACCTGGAAAACCTTCATACGTTCGTGCTGGTAGATGTAATACAGCTCGGCCGCAGAGTGAAGCTGGCTGGGAATCACCGATTCATCGAAATCCGGCACCAAGTGTGCGTACGGTAGCTCACCGAAAGGTTGGACCCCGTTGCCGCCAAAACCAATCAGGTCTGCAAAACCATAGACACCGTCACCCGAGGCCTTCTGTTGCAGCTCGCCGAAGCGCTTTTCGAACTCGCCTTCAAGATTCTTACGTTCTTCCGGAGGCAACTGTTCGAGTTGCTCGCGGAGGAAGCGCTGCCACAGGCGGGTCACTGTTTCATAGTTCTCGTATGCCATGGTTCTATCCCTTGTTCAGAGGTCGATATTGGTCGCCTGAGTTGACGGCAGACCGTCCCCGCCTATTCATCGAGTAATTGCTCGGTAACCCAACGCAGGACCGCGGTTCGCATCAAGGTTCCCACTTCGTTGTTGTCCTTGTCGAAGACCAACAACTGGTTGAACGAATACTTGTGGAACGCTTGCAATGCCAACCTGACCGTCGCATCCGCGTCGATGGTGACAATGCGGTTGCGCTTCGTTGCAAAATCTTTCAGCGTTTTCGGTGAAGAGTTCGAGAAAATCTCCGATACGAGTAAGGAGCGCGTAAGCATGCCGACAACAGCCTGGTTGCGACCAAGCAACAGAACGAAACGCCGATGAGTCTGCTGCAAGTGTTTTAGTGCATCGGTCGAGGTCGCGGCGTCGTCAATCGAACAATCCTGCAGACCGATCCACTCGATGAGTGGGGAAATCGGCTTGCGCAAGATGCGGTCACTGAGGTTGTCCAACACGATGCGCTGCTCCCCCAATTGCCTGCCGAAAACGTGAGGCCATAGTGCGCGTGTCATGACTCATCTCCTTCATCGTTGCTAAACAGGACATCCAAGCCACTTTCCCCCGCCGATCCGCGCAGATACGAAAGCCCAGCAAGGCTCGACTCAATGTGCGGCGGGATATCCAGCGGTTCCGGACAATGGACTTCGCCCAATCCTTGCAGGGCATTGATCGCCGACTCGACAAGTGCTCGACTCGGACTGAGCGCGTCATCCAAACGGCAGGAAGGTGCCATCGCTTGCAAGAGATGACCCCATTGGGCTTGGGTGTCCTGTTGCGCACAGAGCTCTTCCATGACGCGATCGATCTGCGTCTGGCCGAACTCAGTCGCCGCCTCGATCGTGCAGCCATCTACCGGACTAAAGGTTCCCGGATACCACAAGGTATCGCGGATCCTGGTGACGACCTCCTCCAAGCCGGTATAACGAGACACGCAGGTGACCGTCTCGCACTCGGCAGAACCCTGTCCGCAATTGGCTTCGACCGCCAGGTTATTGTCGAACCTGTCTATGGCGTTCTCATCGCCGACTGGCACGACGCATCTGACCTCGCACGCATCTCCTTCGGGGCACCGAAGCAAGCGGTCGGCAATCAGACCATAGGCAACCGCCCGTTGCTCGGCCGAGCCTTTGCCCAAGGTGTTCTGACTCATCGCATACAGATCGATCGCCCTGTCGGTGTCGTACAGCAGCTTGTCCAGCATGATCTGGCAACGGACTTCGGCTTGGCCGCACTCGCACCCCAGGTAACAATCGAGCATCTGCGCGAGGCGACCGCGCTGCTGGATCAGTTCTAGCAGGCGTTGCGTCGGCTCGTCAGGACCGCCCACGCCATACAGACCGTAAAAACTGATCGGCGGGCGCGCGATGAACAGCAGACGGTAGCCGGTACCGGCGTTCTCGAAAACGTCCAGGAACAACCTGATGGCGGACAGATATGTCGCCAACGCTGGTGATTCAGGATTGATCCTGCGACGCAGCATGAGTTCCAAGCGACGGAATCGTTCCAGCGCCAGCAAAGCGGTCGCCCCAAGGGCTCTCAAGTCGTCGCTGCTGCCACGCGTCGCCCAAAAGACGACATCATCGAGACTGCGCGCCACATGGTTCTCTTGAAACATCGCACGCAGGTCGGTGAGTCCGTTGTCTTCGAGGTAGTTGATGACTTCACGAAACGCGACCAATCCGCGCGGCCACTCATTGACGCCGTAGCTCTCACTGCTGGAACCGACCAAGCTGCGCAAAGCATTGATCACGGCCTCACGCCGCGCCTGCAATTCGCTGGCGGGCGCCTGCAACAGGAAGCGCCCCCCGCCGTGCCCCGATTGAGCAACCGCTTCACCCATGGTAACCAGAATGACGTTGCTGACTTCATCGAGGCTTTTCGCCAACTGCCGATAATTGACGCTGACGTTGGGCGTCAGCGCTCCCACATAGCGGGCGACCCGTGCGTAATCACCGAGCAGCCGACGTGCCGCCATCGCACGGTCGCGTTGCCACGGATCAAGCGCAAAACGCGCCGCATCCGTGCCTTCAGCTACCACCTGGCGAACGTTGTGCGACCAGCCCCGCAGTTCCGGATGAACATCTTTCAACAATGCATTGCTGGAGAGTGCATCAAGGTCTTGATTCACATCGTTGCGGGCCTGGCGCAACTCTTCGGAACTGCTACCACCTCCGGTACCAGCAGGTTGAATATGGGTGACTTTGAAGAACGGCAAGCCGGCCGCTTCCTGTTCCAATGCCTGTTGATCGTCTTGATAACGATCGCGCAGCGCACGCGATACGGCATCGGCATCGGTCGGGTCACTTACGCGCAAATGGCGTCGCACCAAATTGTCCAACGCTACCGCTGCCTGCGACCGCTCGGCCGGAACGGCCCGTGAATTGCCTTGTTCATTCATGGTCTCACCTCAGTACTCAAGCCGCGACAGCAACGCGGGAATGTTTCGGCCTGGAGACGGCCGGTTTGTGGGATGTGAGATGGCGCGTGACCAACTCCGATAGGCGCAGCGCCGGTGCGCCAAGGTCCAATGCATAGTGACTGGCGCTTACCAAGTGCCTCGGCGGCAGACCACTCGGCACCCTGCCGCTCGCCAACACTCTGGCACCCCGCTTTATGGCGCGTTCGTCCTCCATCGAAAACGGAATCACGTCGGCCAGCGCCCTTCCTGCAAGGGCCCTGCGCGTCTGGTAAGCGATCTCGTCGACGACACGTGGAACAATGCTATCGGCACTCGATAGCAGCACGCGTGGCATGCGGTGTCCCTGCGCCGGCTTGTACAGCCCCTGCCACACGCTGCGGATCCTGGCGGCATCCTCGTCGCACCCCATGCGACGCAACATCTCAGCAAGGATAATGGCCCGTAGATAGCCGGTAGGATGGGCGCCACCCGGCTTGTAAGTCATGGTCTTGGGTGACGGGTGGGCAAGAAAATCCAACATTCCCCACGCCGCCGCCGGACCGCCGAGCAGTAGCGCCGCCAAATCAGCAAATATCTCTTTGTGCCAGCGACGGTAGATCGTGCTCACGGCACTTTCGACGCGGTCACGTGCCAAACGCCTGACAAGCGCGTTCTGGTTCTCCTGCCACAGACCAAGGTCCGCCTGTAGATTGTGCGAAACCTCGTGCAGAAACACGGCCTGCCACGGGTTGTCTCTATCCCACGGAATACGGATCAACGGGAAAGGGTTGGATTCGCCCAGCAGACGGGCCAACGCCACGCCCCGACGATTCGTCGCCGGCGAGTAGCCGTGTTCCATATAGGTCAGCGGTTTGAGCAAAGGCCCACGAAACACCAAAGGCGCAGCGCTTCGAACGGCGGTATAGCAATCGGCAGCGATGGCATCGTGCGCGGCCAGGGTTGGGCCAAACACCGTGCCCCGCTGACTGAACACCTCAAAAAACATGCCGAACGTCCGACGAGCACGATCGATCTCCCGTTCGACGAGGGCCATGTAGAGCAGCACGAGACGCGGCGGTGCGTCCTGCCAACGCTTGCTGACGAAGGCGATGCGCTTGGCGATATGCTTGTCGATGGATTGCAGTCGCCGGTTGGCTGCTTTGAAGTGGGCGGCCGATGGAGCAAACGACTGGTCTTTGTTTCGCAGTCCAACATGATCCGGCGTCAGCAGCGCCAGCCGGCGGGCTCTCGCCGTCAGCGTAATCAACTTGCCACGCAGAAAAGCCCGAACCTGTGTTTGCTTGTCCATGGCCACCCTACTCCTGTCAGGCTGCCGTGATCGTGATGCGGGCCGGGCCCGGAATCACGTAGCTACGGCCCTTGCCACCTGCCTTGGCCTTGGCCACCGTTTGCTTCGCCTTGATCGACGGGCGAGCAAGCCTGCGGGTGAGCTTCGGGCTGCTTGCCACTTTGCTCGCCGTCCGACGCACCACCTTGGCCGCAGTCACTGCCGGCGTACCTTTTACGGCAGCGGTGCGGCGAACACTCTTGGCGATCTTAGGCAGGGCACGAATTGCAGCCGGGCCACGCTTGCGGACCAGGGTCTTGGCGGCGCCTTTCATCTGCTTCACAACCTTCTTGCGAGCAGTTGGCGACATCCGTGCACCTTTCGACTTGAGCACAGTTCGGGCCGTCAGCCCCGCCACCAGGGGAATGGCGCGTGGATCCTTTGACGCCATCTCGGCGAATGCCTCGAGGGCTTCTTCTTCGCTGGCACCCTCCATCCGCAGCCGTTGTGCCAACCTGGCCCCTTTGCCAACGATACCGGCGACGCGACCGATAGCCTGGGCATAGGGGTGCGGAATAACACTGGCGACTCGCGAAACGCCGCGTGCGATCTTGCCAACGACGGGTGCTGCTTTGCGTACAGCGCCAACGACTTTCTTGCCGATCTTCTTGAGCCCCTTGAACAAGCGCCCGAAGAACTCGTCCGCGTCTTCAGCGCCGAGAGCGTAGGCCATGACGTTGTCCAACGCCTCATCCGCTTCGTCGAATTCGTCGGCCTCAAAAACATCGAAATCGTCACTCTCGTATTCATCGTAGAGCTCGGCTTCGAGCCCGTCGTCTTCGTAGTCCTCCTCGTCGTAAAAGTCTTCCTCCGCGTACGCATCGACATCGAACTCGTCTTCGTAGCCTTCATCGAACTCGTCGACGTCGAATTCGTCCATCTCGAGTTCGTCTTCCATCGCGGCCACCCCTTCGGCTTCTTCATAAGCCAGATCTTCGTAGAGGTCCTCTTCGAGTGCAGCCATTGCCATTTCTCCTCTTGAGGTTGTCCCCAGGCATTGACAAAAGGCTCGGAGTGAACTGACCCGGCACCCCCTGGGGGCGGTACCGGCACTCCGCCCGCAGATGAGCGAGCACAGTTAAATTCTTGGCCAGGGAGGTTGAGTTACAAGACGCAACTTTCGGGTCGCTGGGATTGAGTAGTTCGAATGAGTGCTGGGGAATGCCCTAGGTGCCTCGCACCAAGCCATCACTTTCTTAAGATCGGATGCCAAAACCGCGCGGGTAACCATTTCGTCGGCGAGAACACCGTCGTCGCCGACACGCACCAACGTTTTTAGGAAACACCGGCTGAGCCACCGGAGCATGACTAGGTTCGTGTTCGCAGAACGATGGATTCACAGCAGGACTCGCCCCGCGCCCGCGATCACAAACAACATGCTGTGTGGACAGCGTTCCGAGTGTAGTCGAGCGCTGGACCACTCATCCGATTGTCAGGATGAGCTCGGCGCCAATCACTATGGTTCAGTGCCTGAACGCAGCGTCGAACAATGAGACGTATTGACGTTGGCTCAATCGCGGAGATTATTGCCAAAGGGTTCTGACACCTGCATTCGAATCGTGCGCATAGTAGACCCCGATCCCGGCTGCAGCTTCTGTAGGTTCAGGCAATTACCTGGTCTGCGCATACAGAAAGTTTCATTCAAAATCGCCAGGGAATGTAGATTGCGCCGTAATGCCTTCCGCCCAAAGAAACTCTGTTCTCTTTGAACCTCGGCATGAACATGTAATTGTTGCCCCGAAAATGCGCATTGCACGGGTGCGCCTTAATTCGTTGCCGTATCTCTGTTCTTGAGGGAACAGGCTCTGCGGACATCTGAGCTTGGACGTAGCGCGCCAAACTCCATATGTTGCTGGGGTTTTGCCTGTACTTCGGCACAAACCAGCGTCCGCCGCAACGATCTGGATTGGTCAAATCGCCGGGATTCAACCCTGACGGAGGATGAACATGCGCACATTTTTTGCAATAGCTCTTGCGGTAAGGATCATTCATTGTCGGAAGCCGACCCGGACCTTCAAACCCCGACATCGGCTCATATACGTCCAACAAGTCTTCAAGTACGCTGGCCTCAAATTCGGATTCGTCGCCATATAGATACATTTCTTGTCTCCGGTCCCGTTGTTCGATGTCAACGAACTTGAACGAATCTGGGCAACACGTGGATCCAGTTAAACCGATCGTTCCCGCTGACAGAAATACGAGCCAGGGCCGAGCGTCGAGAAATCGATCCCTACAGCGTTTGTCGTTCGTTCAACGACCCACGTTGGCCCTAGTCCGTTAGATGTCGGTGAGTTTCACTTTAGAACGCAACTGGGGACCCAACTAGTCACACGTTTGTGGTGGTAGGTTTTGGTTGGCCAGATCTCTGCGTGTACTGTAAGCGCATAGAGAGTATTTCTTCGAGCGCAGTCGGTCGCGCGCTCCTGCACAGCCATTACTACTTCGGTACTCGGGCGGTTGCGCCAGTTTCGCAAGTAAGCTTCCGGGAGAAGTTTTTCAGAGACCTGGAGGACAGGGCCGGCCGGGTCCCACAAATACCGGAAACCCTCAGAAGGGAGCGCGTTTGTTTCGTGGAGAGGGAGGGATTACTCTGGCTACGCCCTCGCCCTTCGGGCCGCCGCCACTGCGTAGCGACGTTCTCCGTTGCCTCCGGCAGCTCCGTAGAACCACCATTCTGAAACGAGGGTTCGAATCGATCACTCGTAGTCGAATAACGCGAAAGACCCCACGCGGGGGCCTTTTTACGTTTGGCGGAGAGGGAGGGATTGATTCGCTGCTACGCAGCTCACCCCTTCGGGGCGCCGGCACAGCCGGCGTCTGCGCCATCACTACGTGATGGCTGTCGA
>MWSC01002909.1_pt1 | contig 13240 bp, 12 predicted proteins | sample 1021911 | NCBI WGS metagenome assembly MWSC01 (sample SAMN06338132, study PRJNA374545) | mollusc metagenome | biome: marine bay; material: sediment; isolation source: gill 70 cm from animal B | host: Kuphus polythalamius | place: Philippines: Mindanao | collected 2011-09-12
CACCTGGAGATTGGGCTGGGTTTTAATGACCAAATCAGAGTTGATCGAAGTCATAGCTCGGGAGCAAAGTCATCTGGCGTATCGTGACGTCGAGCTGGCGGTTAAATGCATGATCGAGCAGATGAGCCAAGCATTGGCATCCGGAGAGCGAATCGAGATTCGCGGCTTCGGCAGCTTTTCATTGCACTTCCGCCCGCCACGCATGGGTCGCAATCCCAAAACCGGTGATTCGGTAGAACTCAGCGGTAAATACGTCCCGCATTTCAAGCCGGGCAAAGAGCTGCGCGAACGCGTCAATCTCAAGTTCCAGTCAGATCAGGACGATCGCCAGGAGAACGTCGGCTGACAGTCTGCAGGCGTCCTTGAAAGGTTTGAAAAACCGGCTTCGGCCGGTTTTTCTTTGTCTGTAAGAAATGCGGGGGTGGCGTTCCAGTCGCTGCAATGAATCGAACTCAGTTTGCTGAGTAACGCGGAGACAGGGCTGTTAGCGCAAACGCTACGCGGCGGCAACTTGAATATTCCGCGTTCGCCGACAATTATTAGGCAGATATCTTCTGCAAACCGCCCGAAGGAACGAGCAACAACAATGACGGAACATCAATGCCGCCCGATGCTTACGACAGGGCGCTCACATGCCGCTGCATGCAATAGGCAGACTCTGCCTATCTCGGCAAACACAGAGTCTATGCATGTTGTTTCGCGCAGAGTCTGTCTATTCTCCTGTTAGATTTACAAAGGCAACTGAGCATGGAGAGAAAAAATTTCGCCTATATCGATGAGTCTGGAAACGCGGATCTTGAAACCCAAAAAGCTGGTGCCAGTAAGTATTTCATCGTGTGTGCGATTCTTGTATCGGAACAAGATAAAAGCGTTCTTGCGGAAGAAGCTGAAAAAGTCAGAAAGAGGTATTTTCAGTCTGGTGAAATGAAGTCGAGCAGTGTCGGCAGTAATGCCCAGCGAAGAGCGAAAATTCTCAATTCTCTTATCAGCCTTGATTTCAAATTTTATGCTCTTTGCATAAACAAGGAGCGTGTTCTAAGAGATAGCGGTCTTCAATTCAAGAAGTCGTTTCTCAAATATACAAGCGGTAAGCTCTATAGTGTCTTATTTTCATCATTTCTCGATGTGCACGTAATCGCTGATGAACACGGCGGTGCTGAGTTTAAGGCTAGTTTTAAGGGGTACATAGAAGAGAATCACAAACCAGATATGTTTTACCGGTCCGAATTCGATCTTGTGAACAGCAAGGGCGAAATACTCGTCCAACTAGCAGATTTTCTTGCCGGTACACTTGGGAAAATCTACGAACAGAAGATTTCTGGTGAACTGAGAGAAGCGTACATAAAGCTCATTGAGAGTAAGGCGTTGTCGATTGAGGAATGGCCTACCAAATATCAAGCGTACTCTCCGAAAGATCGAACCACCAAGGAGTTCAGTGAACTGATCTATCGATATTCGCTCGGGAAGGCCGAGGCGTTTATTGAGAAGAACGAAAAACACCACGCAGAAGAAACGCGCTTGCAAGTGGCGACATTGAGGCACTTGGTATTTCATAGTCGCATGGTCGAAAAGCAGGCTTACATCGCAACCGCAGCCATAATCAAGTATTTACAGGGTCTAGGCTTTTCGGAAGTAACGAGTTACACCATTCGGTCAAAAATAATTGCTCCGCTGCGAGATCTTGATGTCATTGTTACCAGTTCGAACAAGGGCTACAAAATTCCCTGCGATTTTTCCGATATGGAAGAGTTCGTTGAGCGTGTTAATTCCATAGTTACCCCTCTGCTGAACCGCCTAGGGAAAGCAAGAAAAAGCCTGAATATCGTCAGTAAGGGCGAAGTCGATATTTTGAAAGGCCCGGATTATCCACATCTAGTGACGTTCATCGAGATGCTAGAAAAAAGTGAAAAAAGAGAAATCTAACAAGGCGTTCAAGTCGCTCGCTATGCTCGCTGGGACGTCCAGTACTCCGCGCCTTATTGCGCATGGCTTCGCCATTTTTGCGCAAACGGCGCTACGCACTGGCCGCCCCTTAACACGGCGTTAAGCAATCAAAAAGGAACTTACATTAAATGGTCAGAGTAATATTGCTTTTTATAGTCTTTCTATCCAATTCACCTCATGCGGCAAGTTTTGATTGCAGTATGGCTGAAAGAGAATTAGATAAAATAATTTGTTTTAATAAGGAGCTCAACAGGCTTGATGAAGACATGTCTTCATATTATTTAAAAATTAAAAACACTCTCGATAGTGACAAAGCTGGAGAGCTTATTGAGGATCAACGAGTATGGCTAAAGCAAAGAGCCGTAGAGTGTGTGGATAACAATTCTGACTGTCTTGTAACACTTTACAAAGAAAGAATTCTGGAGTTGCGAAAGGAGCACGAAAACTTTATCCCATATACGTATGCGACGAGCCGCAAGTTTCAAGGAGTAAAAGGAGCATGTAGCTTCGACACAGAAGTTATTTCTAGTAATACAGATATATACGCTGGTGGATCATATAGTGGAAATGAAATCAACTTTCAGATCGACCAGAGTGGGCATCAAGCAACTCAATTTGAAGTGATCGTAAATTCTCCTGACAGGCCAGTTGCTTTAATTCTAGGCGCTTATGAGCCTTCTATATGGAATGTGGCCTGGACACAGGGAACAGAGATATCAGCGGTTGTTGCTACAGGCTATCACAGACAGGCTGTAGCAGGCTTGCCAAAAGATATTCCAATACTTATAAGCTCCTACGACAATCGTGGTCCATGTGGTTATACCTATATCACTGAGAAAAACTTAAGAAAGATTAACCCTCTATCTAGGAGGGTTTTTGGCAGAGATGTTACTTTGGTGCATTACGCTAGTAAAGGCAGCTTGGTTTTTGGCAACGAGATCAATCAGAACGATAATTTACTTACTTCGAAAGACACTCCGCCAGAAATGTTTTTCGATAAAACTGTTCCGCTAGCAGGTCAAGCTGGCTTGGAAGATTTTGCAAGGAAGGGATTGATCCGAAAACATACTAATCAAGATTCTGAAAGATGGGCAAAAATGAAGGCCGATATGTATAAAGGTGAATTGCCACCAGTAGCTTCAGGTTCTAGCTCATCGACATTTAAACCGAGATATGTTCATAACGGTTACGTAATACTTAAAAAAATCACCATTCCTGCAGGCTTGTATGGTGGCAATTCTGCTACATTTTTTTTAAACGAAGGTGTGCCTTATCCTGAAGGTAAACTAGGTCATTCTACATTGTATGATTTTAATACCATGTCTTGTTCTGGTACTGGCTGTGGGAGGTGAAAAATACCTAACAAGCGCATGTTGATTGCTCCTGCGGGGCGGGGACCTCCGTTCCGTTGCGCATCAATGCGGCCCCAAATGCGGGCGTTAGGGCAAAAAAGAAATGAATACCTCGGCGCATAACGGATCGATTCGCGCTTCTGTCGTTGCCGGGGTAATCAAGGGGTCAGAGTTCTTGATCACGAAAGGCCATACTCTTGCGGCAGTTCGGAAAATCTGATCACCAGATTCACCGGGTGAAGGTATGTCCAAAAAATGCCTCAAATGTGGGTTCGAGCGATTGCCGACCAGCGAAGTGCCCGACTACGAGTGTCCAAATTGCGGGGCCATCTACGCGAAGGTGGAAGCTGCGCTCAACAGATCGAAGGGAGAGGGCGTACCTCAATCAGCAATCACCCGGTCTAGGAATCAAGCAGTTCAATGTCGGAAAGAAGGGCTTGGCGGCACAAAGTCACTGCTTGGGTGGACGGGCTCAATTGCACTTCTGGTTAGCGTTTTCGCACCAATTGTCAGCATCCCACTTCAGGGGGAGATGCGTTACTTCGATATCGGAAAGGCGGAAGGAGTACTCGTTGTCGTACTCGCGATCACTGCATTCATGTTCGTATTGACGAGAAAGTTCGGCTTGCTATGGGTTCCGGGAATTGGCGGTCTAGGATACTCACTGATGGCGTATGACCATTATCGATCGCTGACGATCCAAGCCAAAGCAAGGCTGGAAAGACTCTCGGAAATGGTTTTCTTGCCTGGCATGGAGGATCCCGCCCTGGCGGAATTTCCACTTCAGTGGGGATGGGCCTTGCTTTGCATGGGGGCATTGTCGCTGATTGCTAGCGCAGCAATAGATGACAGATCAAGAAAGAATGGTTAGCGAAGGATCGATTTCAGGTGCTGGGTTCTTGATCTACTGCTTGGGCTTTGGCGATAGAGAACTCTGACCCTTTGATTCCCACACCGGTCTTTCGCAGGTCCAGCATTTCGTGCCGTTGCGGAAGCCGGCATGGTGCGGCGGCGGATATTTGGGTCGCGCAAGTCGATCAGGCAGGACCAAGTGCTGCGAGCCACCAAAAAGCCGGTTTATACTGCCTATGCGCCGCGACCTGTCGCCATGCCTCGAACAGCAGAGCTTGTTCGACCCGCTCCAGCGATGAAAGGCGGCTGCGGCGACCCGCTATTCGAAGTCGCGATAAGCGATTGAGGCGAAGATACTTCTAAACTCGTCTGTAGAAACGAGGCAGTACCCAAAGAATGTCAAGACAGCGTGCCCCAAACAGAAAGCGGATCGCGATTCTAGGTTCGCGTGGAATTCCATCCGAGTTTGGTGGCTTCGAAACCTTTGCAGAACAGTTGTCGATACGACTCGTCGAAAAAGGATTTGACGTTACTGTTTTCTGCGAGCGTTTCCAGCAATACCACGAGCCAACCTACAAAGGCGTAAAGCTGATCTATATCGCTACGCCGAGACTTGTTGGTCTTCGCTCCGTGTGGTTCGACATTGCCAGTGTTGTCAGAACCCTGCGGGGTTATGACGTCGTCTACATGCTGGGCTACCACGCAGCATTCGCCTTCGTGCTTCCATGGATCTTCCGAACCAATTTTTGGACGAACATGGATGGACTGGAATGGAAGCGAGACAAATGGTCATCTGGGGCGAAGCGATACTTGCGCGTAATGGAATGGTTCGCCGCCCGTTTCTCGCGGCGCCTCGTCGCCGACGCAGAAGGCATCGCGGAACATCTCCGTACTCATTACGGTGCGGCTGAAGAGATCAGCATGATTCCCTATGGTGCGCACGTGGTCGACGACTCGTCCGCTCCGAGTGCGGAAGATCTTTTCGGACTGTCAAAAGACGAGTATTACCTTGTCGTATGCCGCCTTGAACCGGAGAATCACGTCAGGGAGATCATTGAAGGCTTTGTGATGTCCAGTAGCAGCCGGTCGCTGATCATCGTCGGCGATCATGAAACCCACACGGCCTACGTGCAGAGTTTGTTGAATGTGGCCGACGATAGGGTGCGTTTCGTCGGAGTGATTTTTGATTCGGTCCGGCTTGCGATGTTGCGTCGCAACTGTCGCGCCTATTTTCACGGCCATAGCGTCGGGGGTACGAATCCTTCGCTGCTTGAGGCGATGGGTTGTGGAAATTTTGTCGTTGCCCATGACAATAGATTCAACCGTGAGGTAACGGGAGGTCATGCAATGTTCTTCAGCACGCCAGATGATGTGCGCCAAAGCATTGAGCGCCTTGAGTCAGACGTGCCCACCGGTCCGCGGCAAGCATTGCTCGCCAGGATAGAAACCATCTACAACTGGGAAATTGTTGCAGATACGTACGAAAAGCTTATCGAGTCCAGCTGATGAGATCTGTAACTGGAGTTGATTTTCGACGCTCAGCATCATTCTCGCGAAGGGGTGAAAGGCCTGCTGTTTGCGGTCTCTCCGTATGAACTAATGGACGCCAACGCCTCACCTGTCATCATTTATGGAATGCATCGGTCTGGAACAACCTTGGTAACAAAGGTTCTCGAGGCTCTGGGGTTATTCGTAGGATTCCGGAAGGACACAAACCAGGAGGCACAGTTCTTTCTGCAGCTCAATGATTGGATGATGCTGCAAGCCGGGGCGGCCTGGGATCAACCCGAGCCAATTGGTGCCATGCTGCAGGACGGCGAATTGAAGCGGGCTTTGCGCGAGTATGCGTGGGATCTAATGCATAGTGGCCGCAGCATCTCGTATCTGGGAGTCGGAAAGTATCTGCGGTACCGCAACGTCTCCGCATTAAGCATCCCCTGGGGCTGGAAAGACCCTCGCAACACTTTCGTGCTGCCGATCTGGAGCGACCTTTTCCCAAACGCCCGTTACATACACGTGAAGCGGCATGGGTGTGATGTGGCGCATAGCCTTAAGACTCGCAGCGATCAACTCAAGCCGAAGCTGGCCTTCTTTTTGAACCGGCGCTACCCAAAGTTTCTTCCGTTTCCACCGCGAAGAAGGCCCGTCGCGCGGCAGATTTCGGCAAGGCTCAATACGTATGCTGGGGCATTCTCACTCTGGTCAGAGTATATGCTTCAGGCACAGCAAATGGAGTCACAACACCACGGCAACTCCCTCTCGATACGCTATGAAGATTTCCTCGAGCGACCTCTCGAGTTTCTACCTGAACTTGCGTCGTTTGCCGGGCTTCCGTCAAGCACATTGGAAGAGCATGAACGCATCGCTTCGACCATCAAAGCGTCGCGGGCTTACGCATACCGCGGATCAGAAGAGTTGTTGAAACTCGCGACAGAGAACGAAGAGACGTTGTCACGCTTCGGGTACTAATCGGCGTCGCATAGTTCGATTGCCTTGAGCGCTCCGTCAAGGTACCTTGCAGAACAGAATAGTCTCACTCGTATGGGTAGTCGCGTGCCTGAAGTAGAACTCGTAGCCAAGATCAAGTTCATTGATCTGATGGATTATTCCAGAGAAATCACTCATCCCATGGTAGATACTGATCGCCAGTTTGGGCTTGAATCGTCTGAGGGTTTTGACAGCGCCCGCAATCGCGAAGGGTTCAGCGCCCTCGATATCCGTTTTCACCAGATCAACACGATCAAGTTTTTCGCTTTCCACAAAGTCGTCGATCGTTGTTGTCAGGCTCTGACCATCGCTCCCGGGGAAATTCGAAAAATTGACCGTACTCGATGCGCCCTTGTCGGTGTAATACACGTCCAGGTCTGACGTGTCCCACAGAGGCTTTTCGACAACCTCGATGCGTTGACTTAATTCCGGATTCAGGTCCAGATTCTTGCGGAGAATCTCGAGGTTTCCGGGGATGAACTCGAAAACAAAGACTTTGCCACCCGCACCGACCTCGTTAGCGAAATACAAAGCAGTGTCACCATAGCATCCGCCCAGATCCAGAACGGTGTCGCCAACCTCTGGGCCGATACGAATCGCCGCATGCGCTTCCTTGTGACAATAGTGCGGCAGGCAGAACACCGTATGCACCGCACGAGCGTACAGGTACAGTTTTATCGGGTAACCGTAATCCGAGAGATCATGAAGGGGCAGAACCCAGGGCTTGTAGGGTACTTTCAACGCCCGCTCCTTGTCGCCGGCGTCATCCACAGCTTTTCTGGTCGACCAATAATCTGGTGTATCCAAAGGCAACCTGACCTTGACGGCTCCGAGGATTCTATACGCGAGAAGCTGAAGGAATAAATCCTTCGACTGGTCGGTGGCTAGGAGATCGTGGAACTTATCCAGTCTTTCAAAGTAAGGCTGGATGTTCCCATTGACTTTCAAGAAGACGCTGCGAAAAAACCACGGACTGAGGAAAGCAACGTGAAGCAACGTCGGTCGAAAGAGCACTCGCTTCGCCAGGCCTATTGCCTTTTTCTTGAACGGCCTTTTCTGACCTTCGTATAAATTGTTGAACTTGTCTGGATAGTAATTGCGTGCTTCACGAAGCAATCGCTGTTTAAGTAGCTGTTCGAACTTGCTCATTTCCATCTGCATCCGGATCAAGGTTGTGCACTGCCCTGAACACCCGGGCTTCTCAGGCATTATCTTCAACGATAGGCCACAACACCAACATGGCCGCCCTCAGGTCCGAGAAACGCCGATTCAGCCCTTGCGATCATATTCTGCCAATTGATCGCGAACGGTAACTGCCGCATCGACCGGCTACCCGAGGAGAGCGGGTAGCCAAGTCATGAGCCGGGTAGGGCGCGCTGTGAGAACCGGATCTGCGCTGCCGCACCACCTCGTCAACCGGACCATGTCAGGTCTCGCTCGGCACTCCCTCCACGCCAACAACCGAAGACTCACCGGATCATTTCACGTAAGGGCTCGAGATCGCGGCGCGTTGTCGTCATTTGTCGCTTGCTGATATCTTACTCTGGCAGTTCGAGATAGCCTGCCGACGATGACTTTACGCGCTACACGGATTTCCCGCACAACAGCCTCGTGCGTGATGTTGGCGATATTCGGTCGAGTCGGCAAACGCTCGCGGTCGATCGATATCGGAGATTCGTACAATGAACGTGTTTACCGAGGGTTTCGTGCAACACACTCAGGCAAGGCCGACTGGCAACTCGAATCGGGTGCTGTTGAGGCCGGGGATGTCTCGCCGCTCAGAACCTTCTAAGGTCAACGGGTCGCGCAATGCTGGCTAAGTGTTACTTTCTCAGATGGACGCATGCCGTCCGCTATTGGTTGCAAAGGCGACACACAACGAAACCGAGTGTTCGGATAGTGCGCAGCCAGTCCAATCCATTGTTGAGCACGGACTTCAACCCTGAGCTTGGCGACAACATCAACGGCCCATCGGTAATATCCGTTCCGGAATGGCTGCCGAATCCGCTCGGCCGCTACTATCTGTACTTCGCACATCATAAAGGCAAGTACATACGATTGGCTTATGCCGACTCGCTAGACGGGCCATGGCAGGTGTACGCGCCGGGCGTTCTGCACATCGACCAAAGTGATGTTTTCCATGACCATATCGCTTCTCCTGACGTTCACGTCGACGCGGAACGGCGCGAGATCCGCATGTATTTTCATGGGCGCGTTCAGAATAGAAGCGGGCAGTGGAGCGGCTGCGCCACCTCCGTTGATGGTCTGAACTTTGTTTCGCGCGAAGAAGTACTGGGACAGTTCTACTTTCGCGTCTGGCGCTACGGTGGATATTGGTATGCATTGGCGAAGCTGGCCAATACCGGTTGGCAACAAGTGTATCGCTCACAGGACGGCTTTACCGGCTTCGAGGCGGGCGGGATTACCCTTCCGTGCGCACGACATACGGCGGTCGTGCGCCGAGATGACCAATTGTTGGTTTTTTACAGCCGCGTTGGCGATGCGCCGGAGCGAATCCTGTTGTCGACGATCGATTTGACGCAAGATTGGCGGGGCTGGCTCAGCAGTAGTCCAGTCGAAGTGCTGCGCCCTGGCGTCGAATATGAAGGTATCGGGTATCCACTGCGACCTTCCAACTTTGGGGCCGCCACCCGGGTACGGCAACTGCGGGATCCATTTGTGCTTCAACTCGAAGACCAAACGGCCTATCTTTTCTACACCATTTCAGGCGAGATGGGCCTTGCGCTGGCTGAGTTGAAAATCGATGCTGAGTCCTGAAAAACCAGGCAATTCAATAAAAGGTGCAATTGCCATCTTTGTGAATCAGAGGGTGGTCTTTTGCGCAGAATATTGATGGTTCATGGCATGAAGCGAAGCGGCAATCATGCCATCGTCAACTGGCTCGTCGCACAAGGGCAATTTGTCTTTCTGAACAACGTGATCCCCATCGCCCCGGTTTTGCAGGGTATTCGCAGCATCCCCGAGCCGGCGCCCTTCAACAGATGGTTCTTTCGGCAGTTCGGAGTTAAGAACGTCGTGTCAGCATTACGGGCGCGTTGGCGGCTGCGAGAACGGGACCTCATCGTGAGTCTTGAAGACCATGATCTGAATCTCGAGCCGTTTTATGCGGCGCCGGTTCCGGTTCAGGAAATCGTGATTCTCCGGGATCCTGCCAATCTGTTTGCCAGCCGAATCCGTAAGGCTTCTCGGACCGACAATCCGGCATATGCCCGTGAGCCTGGGGAGTTCAACAACCGCGCGGTAAAGCACTGGAAGCAGCATGCACATGCGTTTCTGAACGATGATGCCGAGAGATCAGGGGTGATCGGCATCCTATACGATGCCTGGTGTCAGAGTAGCGCCTATCGGCAAGGTATCTGTGAGCGATTGGGGCTTACGTTTACCGACGCGGGTCTGGACAACGTGCCTGGTGACGGTGGTGGCAGCTCTTTCGAAGGTACTGCATTCGATGGCCGGGGACAGGAAATGGCTGTCACACGTCGGGCGGAAATGCTGGAGCCGCAGGAGCGTGATTTTCTGGAGTCTATACTGGCGGACGAAGAAATGGCGACGTTGAGTGAGAGACTTGAGCGGTACACCCATGAACTCGTCCGCTAAACCGCCGACATCAGTTTCTGCCGAAACAGATACGCAGATTCCGCGACTTATTTGGATGTTGTGGTGGCAGGACATCGAGCATGCCCCCGAGGTTGTGCGCGTTTGTCTAAAGTCCTGGCAGCATCACAATCCGAACTGGAAGCTGGTATTACTGAATCAGCAAAACGTGTTCGACTACGTGAATGCGGAAGATATGCCGGATCTGTCCCGCGAAGATATCTCGATCCAGAAGATGGCGAATCTCATCCGTATCAATCTGTTGAAACAACACGGGGGAGTATGGGCCGATGCCACCAGTTTCTGCGCCAGGCCGCTGGATGACTGGTTGAACGAGGCTGCGCCTAGTGGATTTTTCGCCTTCGCAAATCCGGGGCGTGACCGCAAGCTGTCGAATTGGTTTCTTGCATCGAGCAAACAACATCCACTGATTTCCTCTTTCTGTGCTGCGCACCAAGAGTATTGGCAGCGCAACAGGTTTGACAGACAGAACACGCTCTTCGGCAAGCTCGCAAGTGCTTCTTCCTCGCGTATCGTTTCCGCTTTGCCGTTCCTCGGTGACTTCTGGTTCAGCGATTTCTGCACCCGCTATGTGCGCGTTTATCCATACTTTGTCTTTCACTATCACTTTGCGCTTCTGCTGAGGCAGGATGCTGATTTCGCGCAACAATGGGCTGCAGTGCCAGAGCTTTCGGCGCGCGATGCGCACAAAGTGCTAAAGTTTGGTGTCTATTCGCGCTTGTCCAAGGAGGCCATACGCCTCATCGACGACGTGTGCAGTCCTGTACACAAGCTCAGCTGGAAGGCACCGAAAGAGCGCGGGGATGGAATGACCATACTCGATTACCTAGCAGCCACGCTTTCCACCGAAGGCATCGCCGGCGATATCGACAGCCATGGTGATTCAGGGGATTCGCTCGCTTGAATCTGGCGCTCGCTGAAACCGAAGGGTCAGCGTCGTGCGGCTACCGCAAGCGCATAGCCTCTCGTGATCAGTATCTCCGGCCCTTTGAGTCCAGGTTGATAGCCGAACTTCCTTTCTGAAAGACGAGTTTCGGTGCTCGTTATGTCCGTCAATCGACAACGACCGCGAACGCAAGGTAGTTTTGTTCTCTGCGAAACACCGTAGAAAAGCTGACCAGGACCGATTTCGAATGAGGCTCGTAGATACCGAACCTCGGCCAAGAGATTGTGGTGCTCGATTGGGCGCGAAGGTTTGCAATATTCACAGAGTCGTCGAAAGCATCGGCAGTCGGCATGTCCGTGAAATCGAAGTTGATTTTTCGGAAGCCTATTATTTCTTGGAACCCAGGCATCAATAAACTGAGCATTTCTTTTTGAGAAATACTGATATCTCGAAGGTCCGAGCGACCGACATTTGTGAATACGATACTGAAAATATCGTCGTTCGCAATTACCTTGATTTGCAGCTGCGATGTCTGCTCGTAGCCCATGGCGTCGGAGTCGATTCTGTAACGGTCCATGAACTCGAAAATGTTCCTAGCAGGGGGGGCGGGGGGTCTGAGGAAAGGGAAAGTACGATAAAGCCACATTCGTCGGTGGGTACGGCGACGCAGGTGGTTCTTCGATAGGCCTTCTACGAACTTGCGATGGTTGAGGACGCCTTTTTCGTGTCGATTCGGCTCGCCTTCGGCCTTGAGGTTGAAGCGTCCCCAACGCGGCTGCCATACTCGCTCGATCTCCCTTATCGTTTCTACGATACGGCTGGTTGGGTATTTGCGGGTTACAAATGTCTCGGACATCCATGCTGGGTTCCATTCGGTAAATACGATGGGATCTTGCCCAAACACGAGTACCGAAAAACCCTGAAAGGCATCTCTGTCTTCCCATATCGTCGTTTTCAATCGGAAAAAGAGGATGCCGCGTTCTTCGTCGTAGGCGCACGGCACCCAATCCTGCTCGCGGGCTCTAGGCATCCGGTCATCTGAAATTTTTAGTCCGTTGAAATTCAGATGATGTCGGGGAATCTCAGATAACTTCCTTATTTCGAACGTCACGTAAAACTCCGTTTTCGATCTGCGACGCGAAAGTTTTGAGGCTCTCGCAGAATAATCAATGCCTCGCTTTACGAATTTTCTAGCTGGGGGCTCAAAGTTACAACTGTTGCGATCCATTGGGATGAGGGTGAGCGTTACGTTCGTAGCCGAAAAAACGCGACTTGCGGCATACTGGTTTCTGTTCACACACCGAATTTCTCTTCAAAATCCGGATAGGCAGTAGCCTTCTGCGAAGCTCGACTTGCAGTCACGCAGTCATTTATTGCCTCGGCCGTATCCACTTTCTGAGACATGTTCGAATCAGCGTGAGTCTTCGTCAAAGTTGGTCTATGCCATCAAACCTCTGAATGCCAGACATCACTCATCACTTTTATGCGGCAAAGCCGGCGGCTCTTCGTCGCGAAATCGAACCGACGATATTTGATCGCCGTTCGGTTGGTTCTGATCGGTCGACGTTACTGGACTGCGCCGACCGACCTGCTGTTTTCCCTCAACCTGCCGTTCGCCGGCCGACAGCAGTTCCTGGTGCAAGGCTTTGCCGTACGCCAGTCGGTGTACCCGAGGTTCGTCTCCTTCTTTCGATCTGATCCACAAGAGTATCTGGCCGGCGGTATTGGTGGGTTTGTCCGGTTCAACCACCTCGTAGGCAACCAATCTGAACTCGTCGGGAAGCTTGGCATCGCTGGGCCAGCCTTGCAGGCGATCGAGCAGGTAGTAGTGGCCAATGTAAAAAACGGGCAGCAACGTGAGCGCGGTGATCAGCAGCCAGCGCGGCCGGTACGTTTCGCGAGCGAACAGCAGCCCCAGTAAGGCGAGAGGTACGCTGTACAGCAGGGCTATCGCGAGTTCACTGGGCAACGCCATGCTCATCCCCCTGCATCGAGTGCATAAGGCGTCAGCCGCTTCGGAAGCTGGTTGATCGCTTCGATGGCACCGGTGTTGTCGAGCGTGAATCGCACAACGGTTTGTTCG
>MWSC01000040.1_pt1 | contig 13144 bp, 15 predicted proteins | sample 1021911 | NCBI WGS metagenome assembly MWSC01 (sample SAMN06338132, study PRJNA374545) | mollusc metagenome | biome: marine bay; material: sediment; isolation source: gill 70 cm from animal B | host: Kuphus polythalamius | place: Philippines: Mindanao | collected 2011-09-12
CTATGTGCCGGGTGAAGGTTGCAGCGCGGCCGAACTCGCGGCGGAGCGCAAGAACAGCATGAGTCACCGCGGCCAGGCGCTACAGTGCCTGCTGGCGAAGCTGCGTCAGGTCGGTTGACGCGTCACCACTGAAACAGGATCCACTGGTTGACGTTGTCGCGCACCGGTTCGCCGGGACGATATTCGAGTTCGCCGTCGCCATCGAGATCGACAAAGTGGTAGGGCGGACCGACGACCGGCTTGACGCGCACCAATACCAGCTGACCGTTGCGCCGATACTCGTAGATCGTTTCCTTGTCGGTGCGGCGAATCGTTACCTCGGGTTCGAGCGGTTCGCCATCCTGTAGAGGCGGCGGAGGCGGCGGTGCATCGATGACCTCTTGCGATTCACCTTCATCGGCGGCCCAGACGCCACCGGCAAGCAGCATTGCGGCCAGTGCGGACAGCCAGTGTTTCCCGATTGTTTTTCTGTGCAGCAAGCGCCCCACTCCAGTTTCTACCAAGTGACTCTTCATCCGTGTTCAGTTTGACACGATTTGGTGCAGTGAAACGAGTTCCAGTTCGCCGGAACCCGGATTGTGCCGCGTCGCCAAAGGCCGCGCACGCCCTTTCGGCAACCCATGCCAACCGTGCCGAGTCCGATCAAAGTTCGAGCAGTATCTCTTGCTCCGCCGCGGACGGTTCCAGGCTGCGTGATTCGTAGTGAGCGAAGATCGCCTTGACGATGGCCTCCGGCTCGTGGCGGAACCAGTCGAGCAATCCCGCCCAGAAGGACGAACCCACCAGGATGATCGGAATCCTCCTACTCTTGCCCGCCTGAACCAGGGTGAGAATCTCGGCCAGTTCATCGAGCGTACCGAAACCGCCGGGCAGCACGACATAGGCCGACGCGTACTTCACGAACATGACCTTGCGCGCAAAGAAGTGACGAAAGTGCAGCGAAATATCCTGGTAGGCATTCGGCGTCTGCTCGCGCGGCAACTCGATGTTGACCCCGATGCTTGGCGACTTGCCGCTCTGCGCCCCCTTGTTGGCCCCCTCCATGACACCGGGCCCGCCGCCGCTGACCACCGAAAAACCGGCATCGGACAACTGCCGCCCGATCTCTTCGGCCAGTTGGTACCAGCGGTTGTCGGGGGCGATCCGCGATGAGCCGAAGATACTCACTGACGGACCCACGACGCTCAGGCGCTCAAATCCCTCGACGAATTCGGCCATGATCTGGAATATCCGCCAGGATTCATGCTGCAGGCTTGCGCCGGTGGCGCGCCGCTTCATTCTCGAGTTGACGACATCGTTCATAGCCGGTTTTCGATTCCTTTCCGTAGCCCAAACACCCGGGTTAACTATGACATACCTGCGGTGCGTGCGACGCGCTCGAACAGCCGCCCAACGTGTGCCTTGGCCGGCCGCCGGCACGTCGGTAGGATGTAGTGCTTTGCACCTCCACCGGCCGACCCGGCCGTCGACATCGAGGACGACTATGAAAGCCACCGTTATCGGGCTCGGCGCCATGGGCGCAGGCATCGCCGGCAATCTGTTTCGCGCCGGCCACCTGAGCCACGCCTGGAACCGCTCAGCGCAGCGCGCCGAGGACGCCGCATCGCGGCATGGCTTTGCCGTCGCCGACTCGCTGGAATCGGCCGCGTCGCAGGCCGACCTGGTGATCACCTCGGTCTCCGCCGACAACGACCTGATGGAGGTAATCGACCGCCTGGGCAAATGCATGACCGCCGGCAGTGTCGTCATGGACACCTCGACCGTCAGCATCCATACCGCCCAGGAGGTCTCCGACCGCCTTGGCGCGCATGGCATCCACTTTCTCGACGCCCCCGTGTCCGGCGGCAAGGAAGGTGCCGAGAAGGCGACGATGGTGATGATGGTCGGCGGTGACGCGGCGATACTCGACCAGGTACAACCAGTGCTATCGAGCATCAGTCGCAAGGTCGTGCACATGGGGCCGGTCGGCAGTGGCCAGGCCACCAAGGCAGTCAACCAGATCATGTGCGCCGGCATCAACCAGGCGGTCACCGAGGCACTGGCATTCGGCCAGCACCAGAAACTGGATATGGACAAAGTGGTCGACGTGGTCAGCAGCGGCGCGGCAGGCAACTGGTTTGTCGAACACCGCGGCCGGACCATGACCCAAGGCAGCTTTGAGCCGGGATTCCGCGTCGCCCTGCACCACAAAGACCTGACGATCTGCCAGAGCATGCTGGCGGTCGACAGCGTGCAGCTGCCGATGGTCGAGATGACCCTGGTGCACTACGAGCGCCTGATGGAGGCCGGCTACGGCGACGAAGACATCTCCGCGTTGTATCGCGTCAAACGGCCACTCTTCAGCGAAGAGGTCTAACCGAGTTTCCGTGCAGGCACGCTGTATCCGCCGATGAACGATCTCAACCCGAAACAACGCGAGGCGGTGCGCTACCTCGACGGGCCGCTGTTGGTGCTGGCCGGCGCCGGCTCGGGCAAGACGCGCGTGATCACCGCCAAGATCGCCCACCTGATCGAGAAAGCGGGTATCGCCGCACGCAATATCACGGCGGTCACCTTCACCAACAAGGCAGCGCGCGAGATGAAGAACCGCGTCGGCAAGCTGCTGGGCAGTGACGCCGCCCGCGGCCTGACGATCTCGACCTTCCACACCCTCGGGCTGAATATTCTGCGTCGCGAACTCAAGGCCGCGGGCCTGCGCAGTGGATTCAGCATCTTCGACGAGCAGGATGTCGACCAGCTGCTGCGCGAACTGGCGAAGAAGAACGACGCCGACAAAGACGCCCTGCAACGCGCTCGTTGGCAGATCTCGGCATGGAAGAACGATCTGGTCGATCCCGAGCAGGCGATTGCCGTCGCGGCGACCGACATCGAAGCCTTTCAGGCTGCATTGTATGGCGCGTACCAACGCGCACTGCGCGCCTACAACGCGGTCGATTTCGACGACCTGATCCTGCTGCCGGTCAGCCTGCTGCGCGACGATGCCGAACTGCGCGAGCGCTGGCAGAACCGCATACGCTACCTGCTGGTCGACGAGTACCAGGACACCAACGGCGCACAGTACGAACTGGTCAAACTGCTGGTGGGCGTGCGCGGTGCACTGACCGTGGTCGGCGACGACGACCAGTCGATCTATGCCTGGCGCGGCGCACGACCGGAAAACCTGGCACGACTGCGTGACGACTTTCCGCGTCTGCATGTGATCAAGCTGGAGCAGAACTACCGCTCGATGCGCCGCATCCTGCACGCCGCCAACACCCTGATCGCGAACAATGAGCACGTGTTCGAGAAAAAGCTGTGGAGCGAGCTTGGTCCCGGCGATGAGTTACGTGTGATCAACTGCAAAGACGAAGAGGACGAGGCCGAGCGGGTGGTCAGCGAGATCATCCATCAGCGCTTCAACAGCGGTGCGCCTTACAGCAGTTTTGCGATCCTGTATCGCGGCAACCACCAGTCGCGGCCATTCGAAAAGGCGCTGCGCACGCAGAACATTCCCTACTTCCTCAGCGGCGGCACCGCGTTTTTCTCGCGCAACGAGGTCAAGGACGTCATGGCCTATCTGCGCCTGCTGGCCAACCCGGACGACGACAGCGCATTCCTCAGGGTGATCAATACACCGCGGCGCGAGATCGGCACCGGTACGCTGGAGAAACTCTCACAGTATGCCGGCACACGCGGCACCACATTGTTCAACGCGATCGGCGAATTCGGTCTCGAAGACCAACTGTCGGCACGCGCATTGAGCCGCCTGCGCGAGTTTGCCGACTGGCTGCAATCCGCGGCCCGTGCCGCCGATGGCGCACCCGCGGTCGACACCCTGCGGCAGCTGTTGAGCGACATCGATTACCGTGACTGGCTCAACCAGTCGAGCAACAGCGACAAGATCGCCGAGCGCCGCTGGGAGAATGTCGAAGAACTGATCAACTGGCTCGCCAAGCTGCAGGCCGACGAGAACCGTGGCGATACGCTTGCCGAGATGGTCAATCATCTCGCGTTGATGGACATCCTCGAACGCCAGGACGAAGAGAGCAACGACGACCGCGTGGTATTGATGACCCTGCACGGCGCCAAGGGATTGGAGTTCCCGCACGTCTACCTGGTGGGCATGGAAGAGGAACTGTTGCCGCATCGCAGCAGCATCGAGGAAGACAATATCGCCGAGGAGCGTCGTCTGGCCTACGTCGGCATTACGCGCGCCCAGACCACCTTGGTCATGACCTGCGCCGAACGTCGACGACGCGCCGGCGAACTCACCCGCTGCGAGCCGAGCCGCTTCCTGGCCGAACTGCCGGCCGACGATCTGCGCTGGGAAGGCCGCGGGGCGACCATGAGCGTGGAGGAGAAGAAGGCGCGCGGCAACGCGAACCTGGCCAATCTCAAGGCCATGCTCGGCAACTGATCGCCGAACGATACCCACAAAAAAGCCCGGCACCAGGCCGGGCTTTTGTTTAGATCGAGCGTAGCGCTTACTGCGATTCGCTGACCATGTAGCTGACTGCTGCCTTGATGTCGTCATCCGGCAGCTGCACCTGACCACCCTTCGGCGGCATCGCGCCCTTGCCGTTGATGGAACTGGCGAACAGTGTCTCCATGCCCTGCGCGATGCGCGGTGCCCACGCTGCCTTGTCGCCTTTCTTAGGCGCACCGGCTGCACCGGTGTCGTGGCAGGCAAAGCAGGCGGTCGCGTAAACCGTTTTGCCTTTCGAGACGTCGCTAGGCGAGGCCTCGGCAGCCGGGGTAGCTGCAGTCGCTTCTTGCGGTACAGCCGGTGCCTCGGCCATCGCCGGGGCAACTGCCGCTGCGGCAGCAGGCGCTGCGGCGGGCGAAGCGCTGTCTGCTGCCGGCGCTGATTCAGCCGCCGGTGCCGATGCCGCCGCATCCACCTCGACACCGCTGTCGGTCAGCATGGTGACGATAGCACTGCGCAATTCTTCGTCGCTGGCAGTCGAACCGCCTCTTGGAGGCATCGAGTTTTTGCCTTTGATGGCGCTGGCCAGAAGGCCATCAACGCCGCCTTCGGCGTTCATGCGCTGCATCCAGGCGTCTTTGTCGCCGACCTTCGGTGCGCCCAGCACGCCGGCCCCGTGGCACGAATTACAGGCCGATGCGACGATCTCTGCGCCGCTTTTCGGTGCTGCGGGCTCTGCGCTGGCAGAGGCGACGTTGACCGAGCCGACCGGCTTGATGTTTTCGAGAATAACCGCGCGTAAACGGGGATCCTGGCCACGCTCTTCTTCGACCGACCCGGTGATCTGGTTAGCCAGGATCAGGATGATGATGGTGAAGACGACCAGCGCCCCAAGGACCATCAGGAACATACGCAAAAAGGCGGTGTCGTTTTGTGCTGACACGATTATCGCTCCTCGGATTTTATGCGGCCGCCAGGCCATACCCTGATAAAAAACGGGGCAGAGTATAACGGCTTGCAGGGAACGACGGTACTCCGAAGGAGTCTGACCCCGGTTCAGGCGCGGTAATCGCCCAATTCCATCAGCTTATCGAGATTGAGAATCTCTACCCTTTGGCGCTCGGCGCGCACGATGCCTTCGAGGCGCAGTTTGCGCAGCACGCGGTTGGTATGCACCGGGGTCAAACCGTTCAACTCACCGAGCATTTCCTGAGTCAGCGGAAACGGCATGCTGAGCGTTTCGCGGTCGACCTCGCCGCGCAGGTCGAGCCGGTGATAAAGATCGGCAAAGGTGTGCGCGATCCGCTGTTCGGCGGATTTCCGGCCGAGGCCCAACACATTCGTTTCACAATGTGAGAGATAGCGCGCCTGAATGTTGGTGATCTGATGGCCGATGTCGCTGTGTGACGCGATCATCTCGTGCAGATCGCTCTGACGGAAACCGCAGGCAATCACATCGGTCACCGCCAGGGCACTGTGGCTGTACTGGGCATCTTCACCGGGCACATAGCCGACGAAGTCGCCCGGCAATGCCACGCGCAGGCCCTGTCGACTGCCGTCCGAGTCGTTGCGGTACTGCAGCAACCAACCGTCGAACAGCGTGAACGCCATGCTCGCCGACTGGTTCTCGTGATACAGATGTCCGCGCGCCTGTAGCTTGTATTGCGCGGTGCGTCGCTTCTCGGCGTCTTCGAGGTATGCGTCGGAAACGACCTGGAACAAGGCCTTTTTACGAACGGGACAATCCGGGCACCGGGTCGTTGCCGACCGAAGCTCGGTCAGCTTGTTATTAAGCACTGTTTCCCCTCTCTTAACGTGTTGTGAGCCCATTGTGGGGCCGGCTATTCAGCCTAGGTCCAGCGCACCTGCACAAGCGCCGCCTCGGCGGAAACATGTGTTTATCTTTCACAACTTAGTCTAGATGGACCTTATACTTTTGTCGTTGTGACTTCGCAACGCCCCGCCTTCTGCGATGCGCGCGTCGGATCGTGTAGACTGCCCCGGTTTCCGTCGCCAGCGCCTTAAATGACAAACGCACAAGCCGAATCCGCGCTCCACATCGATGCCTTATGCTGTGTTCGCGGCGACAGGACATTATTTCGTGATCTCTCCTTCGACGTGCACAGCGGTGAACTGCTGCATCTAAAGGGCCACAACGGCAGCGGTAAAACCACCTTGCTGCGTGCCCTCGCCGGCCTGTTGTTACCCGAAGCCGGTGAGATCCGCTGGCAGGGAAAGAACATCCGCAAGCTGCGTGAAGAATACGCGCGACATGTCCTCTACATTGGCCATCTCAACGGCATCAAGGGCGACCTGAGCGCGGTCGAAAATCTGCGTATCGCAGCGACGCTCGATGGCTTTGCGCTCGAAGAGAACAAGGCATGGGAGATCCTCGCCGACATCGGCCTGCGCGGGCACGAAGACCTGCCGACCAAGCACCTGTCGCAGGGCCAGAAACGCCGCGTGGCACTGGCCCGCCTGCTCGCCAACCAGGCACGAATCTGGATCCTCGACGAACCGTTCACCGCACTCGATGTCGCGGCCGTGCAGATGCTGCAGGACGTGGTGCGTCAGCACGTCGAGCAGGGCGGCATCGCCATCGTAACCACCCACCAGGAGGTCGCGATGATCGGCGAGCAGACGCGCACCATCGTGCTGGGGCAGCGCGATGCTTGAAACCCTGTTCTGGATCATCCGCCGCGACCTGACCATCGCGCTGCGCCGCCGCGCCGACATCTTCACCACGCTGATCTTTTTCGTGATCGTGGTCAGCCTGTTTCCGCTGGGCATCGGCCCGGAGTTGGAGACGCTGCGCCTCATCGCGCCGGGCGTGGTCTGGGTCGGCGCCTTGCTGGCCTCGATGCTGGCGCTCGAACAGATTTTCTCGGCAGACCACCGCGACGGCACACTCGAGCAGATGCTGCTGTCGCCACAACCGGTCTCCGTGCTGGTGGTCGGCAAGGTGCTGGCCCACTGGCTGGTCAGCGGCGTACCGCTGGTGCTGATCGCGCCGCTGCTCGGTCTGCAGTACGACCTGTCGTGGGAGGCATTGCAAGCGCTTATCATTTCGCTGCTGCTGGGCACGCCCACGCTCAGCCTGATCGGCGCGATCGGCGCCGCGCTGACGCTCGGCCTGCGCTCCGGCGGCGTACTGCTCGCGCTGCTCGTGCTGCCGTTGTACATCCCGGTGCTGATCTTCGGCGCGGGTGCCGTCGAGGCGACCGTGTCGGGGCTGGGCGGTCAAGCCCATCTGTCGATGCTGGGCGCAATCCTGGTCGCCAGCCTGGTACTGGCGCCATTGGCGGTTACCGCGGCATTGCGCGTTGCCGAAGACTAAGCCAGGGCGCATGGCGATCGAACTATCGGGTTTTGCGCCTGTCTTGTGTGTCCGGTAGGCTCTGGGCCGCGTCTGCCATCAAGCAGGCCGATTCGGCACTCAATCCCTGTCAGATCAAGGACTGAGCACGAAATTCGGGCAAAATAGACGGCCCCGGTAGTACCCGGTCGGTGACCTAGCGCACTGACCGTCAGCCGGGAGCAGATAAAGATTTCGAGGCATCATGTCTTCCCGACTCATCAACTGGTTCAAATTTTCGTCACCGACGACCTTCTACCCGCTCGCCGGCAAGATCTCCTGGGTCGCCGCGATCATTGCCATCGCGCTGATCGGCTACGGGCTCTACATGAGCTTCTTCGTCGCCCCGACCGACTACAAGCAGGGTGAGGGTTACCGCATCATCTTCGTGCATGTACCGGCATCGTGGATGTCGATGTTCATCTACGTGATCATGGCCGGCTGGGCCGCGCTGGGCCTGGTGTTCAACACCCGCCTGTCGATGATGATGGCGCAGGCCCTCGCGCCGACCGGCGCGATGTTCGCGTTTCTCTCGCTGTGGACCGGCTCGTTCTGGGGCAAACCCATGTGGGGCACCTGGTGGGTGTGGGACGCGCGCATCACGTCGGAACTTATCCTGCTGTTTTTGTATCTTGGTTACATGGCGTTGCGTTCGGCGATCGACGATCCGCGGCGCGCCGACCGGGCGAGCGGAATTCTGCTGCTGGTCGGCGTGGTCAATGTGCCGATCATCTATTTCTCGGTGAAATGGTGGAACACGCTGCACCAGGGCTCGACCATCAAGCTGAATGAAGAAAGCACGATGGACGACACGATGCTGACCGCAATGCTGATCATGACACTGGGCTTCTGGGCCTATTCCATCGCCGTCGCCATGGCGCGCGTGCGCACCGTTATTCTCGAGCGCGAACGGTCGTCGACCTGGGTGCGTGAACTGGTCAACGAGGGTCGCTGAGATGATGGAATACCTGGACATGGGCAAACACGCCCTGTACGTGTGGGGCTCGTTCGGCGTCACCGCGCTGTTGATGATCGCCGAACCGTTGCTGCTGCGCGGCCGTTCGAGGCAGATCAGAAAGCGCATCGCCCGCATGGCACGATTGGATAAAGAGGTAAATCAATGAAAGCCAGACACAAGCGGTTCGCTATCGTCATTGCCGGGCTCGCCGCCCTGGGTGTTGCCACTGTGCTCGTGCTGTCGGCATTGAATGACAACATGTCGTACTTCTTCTCACCGACCCAGGTGGCCGCCGGCGAAGTGCCGCCGGACCACGTGTTTCGACTGGGCGGTCTGGTCGAAGCGGGCAGCGTCCAACGCGAGGAAGGCGACCTGACGGTGAACTTCGTCGTCACCGACACCGCCAAACGCGTCGCCGTCGCCTACAGCGGCATCCTGCCGGACCTGTTCGCCGAAGGTCAGGGTGTGATCGCACAGGGCAAGATGGGACCGGACAACGTCTTCATCGCCGAGGAAGTGCTCGCCAAGCACGACGAGACCTACATGCCGCCTGAAGTCGCCGCCGCCGTCGAGGCCGCCGGCAAGATGGATCAGCGCCACCCCGGAGGCCAGGTACAGTGATCCCCGAACTCGGTCAGATCGCGCTGCTCATAGCGCTCGCACTGTCAGTCATCCAAGCCGTTTTCCCGCTGATCGGCGCCCAAACCGGCACCACCAGCTGGATGATGGTCGCGATCCCCACGGCGCGCCTGCAGCTGTTGTTCGTGGCAGCCGCCTTCGGCCTGCTGACCTACAGCTTTCTGACCCACGATTTCAGCGTGGCCTATGTCGCGCAGAACTCGAATACACAATTGCCCACGCAATACCTGTTTTCCGCCGTGTGGGGCGGTCATGAAGGCTCGTTGCTGCTATGGGCGCTGACCCTGTCGCTGTGGACCGGCGCAGTCACCGTATTCTCGCGCAGTATCCCGCTGGTGATGATCGCACGCGTGTTGGGCGTGCTCGGCCTGGTCGCGGTCGGTTTTCTGCTGTTCATGCTGATGACGTCGAACCCGTTCGATCGACTGGCCGTTCCGCCGCCGGATGGTCGCGACCTCAACCCGCTGCTGCAGGACTTCGGCCTGATCATCCATCCGCCGATGCTGTACATGGGTTATGTCGGATTCGCCGTGCCGTTTGCATTCGCCATCGCCGCGATGCTCGGCGGCCGCCTGGATGCGGCCTGGGCACGCTGGTCACGTCCGTGGACGAATCTGGCCTGGCTGTGCCTGACGCTCGGCATCACCCTGGGTAGCTGGTGGGCCTACTACGAGCTGGGCTGGGGCGGCTGGTGGTTCTGGGATCCGGTCGAGAACGCCTCGTTCATGCCGTGGCTGGTCGGCACCGCGCTGATGCACTCACTGGCGGTGACCGAGAAACGCGGCGCCTTCAAGGCCTGGACCGTGCTACTCGCGATCTTCGCCTTCTCGCTCAGCCTGCTCGGTACCTTCCTGGTGCGCTCGGGCGTGTTGACCTCGGTGCACGCCTTCGCCTCCGACCCGGAACGCGGCGTGTTCATCCTGGCGTTCCTGGTGGCGGTCGTCGGTTCATCGCTGCTGCTGTATGCGATTCGGGCAAACGACATCAAGAGTTCGGTCAGCTTCGAGCTGCTGTCACGCGAGACCGGCCTACTGGTCAACAACGTATTGCTGGTGGTCGCGGCGGCGAGCATTCTGCTCGGCACGCTGTACCCGCTGTTGGTCGACGCCCTGCAGCTCGGCAAGATCTCGGTCGGACCGCCCTACTTCAACAGCGTATTCATTCCCCTGACGGCACCGTTGGCGGCGCTTGTCGGGGTCGGTGCCTTGGCGCGCTGGAAGCGCGACAGCTTCAATCATCTCTGGCCGAAACTGCGGATCCCGCTGGTTGTCGCGCTGGCGGTCGGCATCGCCTACCCCTTCGTGTTCACGCCGTCGTTCAGTATCGCCGCTGCGGCCGGTATGGTTTTGGCGATCTGGGTGACCGCATCGACGATCGTCGCCATCCGCGATCGTCTGGGTCCACATAAGAACCTGCGCCACATCCCACGCGGCTTCTGGGGCATGGTGCTCGGTCATATCGGCTTGGCCGTTTTCATCGTTGGTGTCACGCTGACATCGCTGTACTCGACCGAGAAAGATATCCGCCTGACCCCCGGCGAAAGCTACGAGATGGGCGGCCACGTATTCGAATTCCACGGCGTCGAGGTCACCAAGGGCCCTAACTACACCGCCTATCGCGGCGACCTCACCGCAAGCAAAGACGGTGAACTGGTTGCCCGCATGCACCCCGAAAAACGTATCTACCTGGTGCAAACCATGCCGATGACCGAGGCCGCCATCGACCCCGGCCTTACCCGCGACCTGTTCGTCGCACTGGGTGAAGATCTCGGCAAGGGTGCCTGGAGCCTGCGCATCTACCACAAGCCGTTCGTCCGCTGGCTGTGGCTGGGCGGCCTGATCATGGCGATCGGCGGCGGGCTGGCGGCTACCGACCGACGCTACCGCGCGCTGGCCAAGCGAGCGCGTGCAGCGGACGGTGCGGCGGCCGGGGCCACCGCATGAATCGAGCTGTTATCCCGCTGGTCATCTTTCTCGGTCTCGGTGGCCTGTTCTGGTACGTGTTGGAGCAGATGAACGAGGGTGAATACAACCCGCGCGAGGTGCCCACCCAGTTCATCGGCCGCACGGCGCCCACGTTCGAGCTGCCCGACCTGTATGCCCCGGAAGGGAAGGTCCGCTCGGCCGACATGGCCGGCAAGGTGTGGCTGCTCAACGTCTGGGGTACCTGGTGCCCGGAATGCTGGAAGGAACACAACTACCTGCTGCACCTGGCGAAGAACGAGCAGGTGCCGATCATCGGCATCAACTGGCGCGACGATGCCGAAGAGGCCAAGGCCATGCTGGCGCGCCTGGGCAATCCCTTCTTGAAGGTAGGTTTCGACCCGCACAGTGATGCGGTCATCGATTGGGGCGTCTACGGCGCACCCGAGACCTTCCTGATCGACGCCAATGGTGTGGTCCGGGCGAAGCATGCCGGTGCCATGCGGCCGGATATCTGGGAAAGCGAATTCAAACCCCTGTTCAACCCGTCGGAGGCCGGATCGTGAAGCGTTTGCTGGCCGGCCTGCTTGTTCTGACACTGGCGTTCGCCGCGCATGCGCGGGTCGAGGTGCATAACTTCGACAGCCCGGAGCAAGAGGCACGCTACAACAAGTTGATCGCGGAGCTGCGCTGCCTGGTCTGTCAGAACCAGAACCTCGCCGACTCCAACGCCGAGTTGGCGGTCGACCTGCGCCGCAAGACTTACGAGATGGTCAAACAAGACCACAGTGAGAAAGAGATTGCGGATTTCATGGTCGATCGTTACGGCGAGTTCGTGCTGTACCGACCGCCACTGAACCGCAATACGCTGCTGCTGTGGGCCGGCCCCTTTCTGATCCTGCTGATCGGCCTGGTGCTGTTGATTCGCACCATCCAGAAGCGCCGTGCCCAGCAGGCCGTCGCCGTAAACGCCGACGCACTCAAGACCGCCGCCACATTGCTTGACGACGATAACGACAAGAGAGCCCCATGACCCTGTTTTGGATTATCTCCGCCGCCATGATCCTGGCGGCCTTGGCTGTCCTTGCGCGCACACTGTTGCGCAAACACCAGGCTGGCAGCGACAGCACGGAGCGCTTCAACGTTGAGATCGCGCGCGAGCACCTGGCCGAACTGATAAAACAGAAAGACGCGGGTGAACTGTCGGACGAAGAGTTCGCCCAGGCCAAGCACGACCTCGAACTGGCGCTGGCCGAAGACCTGGAGAACACGCAGCTCAATCCGTCGGCCGACCAGCAAGCTACTGGAGGCACGACCGCGCTGGCCATCGCAGCGGTGTTGATTCCGCTGGTTGCCGTACCGCTCTATTTCAAGATCGGTTCACCGCAACTGATCGACCAGGCGCCGGTCGCGCAAACCGCTGCAGGTCATGGCGGCGAGCAGAACATGCCGCCGATCGACGAGTTGGTCACCAAGCTGCGCGAGCGCATGGAGGCCCAGCCGGACGATCCGCAAGGCTGGTTCCTGCTCGGTCGCACCTACATGCGCCTGCAGAACTACGCGGATGCGGTGATGGCGTTCGAACGTGTCGTGGAGCTACTGCCTGAGGAGAGCGCCGGCCTGTTGTCGCTGGCCGATGCCCTGACCATGCAGAACGGCCGGCAGGTAACGCCGCGCGCTAAGGAACTGCTGGAAAAGGCCCTGCAACTCGACCCGCAGAGCATCACGGCACTCTGGCTGCTGGGCAACGCAGCGGCTTCAGAGGGCGACAACGCGAAGGCGCTCGACTATTGGCAACGCGCCTACCCGCTGCTTGCCGATGAGCCGTCGATGCAGGCCGAACTCCGGCAGATCATCGCCGAGGC
>MWSC01001271.1_pt1 | contig 12750 bp, 9 predicted proteins | sample 1021911 | NCBI WGS metagenome assembly MWSC01 (sample SAMN06338132, study PRJNA374545) | mollusc metagenome | biome: marine bay; material: sediment; isolation source: gill 70 cm from animal B | host: Kuphus polythalamius | place: Philippines: Mindanao | collected 2011-09-12
GCGTCGTCCTCGGTCTGCTGCGCGCTGTCGAGGAAGGCCATGACGTCCGATTTCAGGATGCGTCCGTTCTTGCCGGTGCCCTTGATCTTGCTGGCATCGACGTTCAGTTCCTTGACCAGGCGGCGCACCGCCGGCGTCAGCACTTGGTCGCCGGCATCTTCACCGGCGGTCGCTGCGGGCGAAGCTGCTGCCGGTGTAGGTTCTGCTGCCGCGGCAGTCTCTTCGACCTTGTCAGGCGATGTCGGCGGCTCGGTGACCGGCTCAACCGCTGCTTCGGCGCCGGCCTCGACGATCGCCAACAGTTCATCGGCAGTCACCACGGCGCCTTCGTCGACCTTGGCCTCACGCAATACGCCGGCTACCGGCGACGGGACTTCGAGTACGACCTTGTCGGTTTCCAGGTCGACGAGGTTTTCATCGCGTGCGATGGCCTCGCCGGGTTTTTTGTGCCAGGTAAGTACCGTCGCATCGCTGACGGATTCCGGCAATGTAGGTACACGTACTTCGGTCGACATATTCAGCCCCTTCGGTTCATTTTCGGATCACGGCGCCCGGTCAGCGCATCGTCCACGAGTTTCTCTTGTTCTTCTTGGTGCACCTGGAAGTAACCGGTTGCCGGTGCAGCGGCAGACGGCCTGCCGACATAGATCAGTTCACGTTTGCCATTGTGCAGCGTATGGAAACGGTGCTTGATCTGATCCCATGCACCTTGGTTTTGCGGTTCTTCCTGACACCAGACAAACAACTTGGCGTTGGGATAACGTGCCACCATGGCCTCGAAGTCATCCCGTGGAAATGGATACAACTGCTCGACGCGAACCAGCGCAACGTGGTTCAGTTCACGCGTGCGGCGTGCCTGCAGCAGGTCGTAGTACACCTTGCCGGTACACAGCACCACCTGCGTGATTTGGCTTTCGTCGATCGGATCGATTTCGTCGATCACGTTTTCGAAGCGACCATGGGTCAACGAATCGAGCGATGAGGTTGCCAATGGATGACGCAGCAGACTCTTCGGCGTCATCACTATCAGCGGATGACGGAACGGTCGCAGCATCTGGCGGCGTAGCAGGTGATAGATTTGCGCCGGCGTCGTCGGTACGCACACCTGGATGTTGTGCTCGGCGCACAATTGCATGTAGCGCTCGAGGCGGGCTGAGGAGTGTTCCGGCCCCTGACCTTCATAGCCGTGCGGCAACAACATCACCAGCCCGCAGTAAAGGCCCCACTTGGCACCGGCCGACGTGATGAACTGATCGATCACTACCTGGGCACCATTGGCGAAATCGCCGAACTGGCCTTCCCAGATCGTCAGCGCCTTCGGGTCGGCTGTGGCGTAGCCGTATTCGTAGGCAAGCACTGCTTCTTCGGACAGCACCGAGTCGATCACGGTGAAGTTCGGCTGACCTTTGTGTAGGTGGCGCAGCGGTATATAGCTGGCGCCGGTGTCCTGGTTACGCAGCATCGCGTGGCGATGGAAGAAGGTGCCGCGACGGCAGTCTTGTCCGGAGATACGAATCGGCACGCCCTGGTCGAGCAGCGTGGCGTAGGCCATGTTTTCGGCGAAACCCCAGTCGGCGAGCTTGTCGCCTTGTGCCATCAAGCGACGGTCTTCCATGATGCGTTTGACCCGCGGGTGCAGGTTGAAATCACCTGGCGGGGTGACGATCTGGCCGGCGAGCGCCTCGAAGCGTTCGGCATCGAATCCGGTATCGGCCGGATCCGTCCAACGTACGCCACGATACTTCGTCCAGTCGACGTGCAACGGGTTGTCGACCCTACACACCGTTGGGCGGCCAACGCAGTGACCGCGCTCGAACTCGGCGCGAATGTCTTCGACGTATTTCTGAGCTTCTGCCGGCGTGACCAGTTGGTCGGCGATCAGCTGATCGGCATAGGCTGCGCGCGTCGGCTGATGGTTGCGGATCTTCTGGTACATCATCGGCTGCGTAACCGCCGGTTCGTCGGCCTCGTTGTGGCCGTGGCGACGGTACGAAATCAGGTCAATCACGACATCTTTGCGGAACCGGTTGCGGTAATCGATCGCCATCCGGGTGACGAAGATAACTGCTTCCGGGTCATCGCCGTTCACATGGAAGATCGGTGCCTGAACCATCTTCGCCACGTCGGTGCAGTACGCGGTCGAGCGGCTGTCCAGCGTGTTGCTGGTGGTGAAGCCGATCTGGTTGTTGATCACGATGTGCACGGTGCCGCCGACCGTATAGCCACGGGCCTGCGACATGTTGAACATTTCCATGTTCACGCCCTGTCCGGCGAAGGCCGCGTCACCATGCAGGATGATCGGCAATACCTGTTCGCCTTTGCGGTCACGCCGGCGTTGCTGGCGTGCGCGTACCGAGCCGTGGATAACCGGGCTGATGATCTCCAGGTGCGAGGGGTTGAAGCCGAGCGTGATGTGCACCAGGCCTCCGGGGGTGTCGACGTCGTTGGAGAAACCTTTGTGATACTTCACGTCGCCCGACGACAGGATGCCTTCATCGATCGCCTGACGGCGCCCCTCGAACTCGTCGAAGATCTGCGCCGGCGGTTTGCCGATGATATTGGTCAGTACATTGAGGCGGCCGCGGTGCGCCATGCCGATCACGACTTCACGCGATCCGTCGCGGCCGGCGCGCTGAATCAGCTCGTCGAGCATCGGGATCAAAGACTCGCTGCCCTCAAGAGAGAAGCGCTTCTGGCCGACATAACGGGCATGCATGAACTTTTCGATGCCTTCCGCCGCGGTCAGCAGGTGCAGAATCCAGCGGCGCTGGTCGTCGTCCAGCTCCGGTTTGACACGGTAGAACTCGAGCCGCTGTTGAATCCAGCGTTTCTCTTCCGTGTTGGTGATATGCATGTACTCGGAACCGACATTGCCGGTATAGGCTTCGCGCACCAGGTCGAGAATGTCTTTCAGCGGCAGCTGGTCGGGGGCGAACAGCGAACCGGTGTTGAACACCGCGTCCATGTCGTCCTGCGCGAGCCCGTAGTACGAGGGCTGCAGGTCGGGTAGCGGGAAGTTCTGTTTGAGATTCAGGGGGTCGAGGTTGGCGTTCTGGTGGCCGCGTACGCGGTAGGCGTTGATCAGCCGCAGCACCTTGGCCTGGCGTTCGGCGGCAGCCGCGGAAAGCCCGCTGCTGCACGGCATACGCGATTTGGCGTCGGTGGCCAGTTGAAGGAAATCTTCCTGGACCCGACGGTGCGAGAAATCGGGCGTGTCCCCGCCGTTGACCGGGGGCAGCTTCTCGAATGTTTTGCGCCAGTTTTCAGGAACACTGTTCGGATCTTCGAGGAACGCTTCGAACAGATCTTCGATAAAAGGCGCATTGGCGCCGTAAAACGCAGACGAGCGGCGTAGACGGTCGAGAAACTCGGACATTTTAGGACGACCACCCAAAGTTGTGGCAAAAAAGCGAAAATTCCCGGGTGACCGGGAGGTTACAAGGAGTCTAGCACAGCGATTTTCCGCCAATAGGTCGATAAATTTTTATTAGGACCATTGTCTGAACGGGGGGATACTGTTTTTTTTAAACAGATCATGGATTGGCCGGATTTCATTGCTAAAATCAGTCACATGGGAACTCAGGCGCCAATGTTGTTTGGAGGACGAGTGGACATTTTTTCGCTCGAGGCGGATTTGGCATTTTTTGAGGCCAGGCTATCGCTGGCCAGAGATACCGAAGACACCTGTTATCAGCGCGCGCAGATCAAGACCTACCAGACGTTGGGTAAACTGATCGGCGAGACGCTGGATACCTTGCGGCCGCAGAAACCGGCGAAGCCGAAAGCGACGCGGCGTCGCAAGCCTGCCGGCAAGGCCAAGGCCACCGGCTGAGCCGGTCGGCATAGCCTCTACATGCGGTGTGAGGCGCCGCGCTTCACCCTTTGTCGCCCAGTGGCGGTGACAACCCCAGCAGGTTGCGGATGTCGGCCCATATGGCATGCAGTGCCGGTATCAGCAACAGCACCACGAAGGTCGACGCGATCGTTCCGAAGCTCAGCGCAATCGCCATGGGCACCAGGAACAGCGCCTGAGTCGACGTCTCGAACAACATCGGAAACAAGCCGGCGGTAGTGGTCAGTGAGGTCAGCACGATCGGACGAAAGCGGCCGCGGGCCGCGTCGCGTAATGCGTTTGCCGGGTCGATCGGTCGCAGCTCGTTGTAACGCAAAGTCAGCACCAATGCGCCGTTCACAACGAGTCCGCCCAACGCGATCATGCCGAATACGCTCACGGAGCTCAGGTCGAAACCCAACATGATGTGCCCGGCCACGGCGGCCGCGACCGAGTAGGGGATGGTCAACATGATGATCACCGCCTGGGCATAGCTGCGGAACAAGGCAGCGGTCAGTGCGAAGATGGCCAGCAGCGACCACATCAAGCCGTCAAGAATGCCGTTGAGTGCCTGCTCCCTGTCGCGGCGGCCACCGCTGAATCCCCATTCCAGGCCGGGAAAGCGGGCGCTTATTTCCGGCAGGATCTGAGATTCGAGCAGGTTGCGTATCACACGGGTGTTGGCGGTCTTGCTGTCGAAGCTGCCTGTGACTGTCAGCGTGCGTTTTCCGCCTTCGCGATAGATGGCGTTGTACGCTTTGCCTTCGCTGAAGTTGGCCGCGACGCTTAACGGCATTTCCACCCCGTCGCGGCCGCGCACGATCAGTCGCCCGATATCTTCCACGGTTCGGCGGTTGGCGTGGGCCAGGCGCACCATCACTTTGAGTTCGTAGCCGTCGCGAATAAAGCGAAACGCCTCAGCCCCATAAAAGGCGTTGCGGATCTGTCGCCCCAACGAGGCTTCGGTCAGGCCGATTGCCCGGCCTTGAGGTGTCAGCTTGAACTCGATCTGACGTTTGCCTTCGCCGGTTCCGTCACTGACATCGACCACGCCGGATATCTGGCTTAGCTCATCGGCGAGTTCTCGCGCGGCGGCCTCCAGCAAAGGCGTTGAGACGTGCGACAGATTGATTCGCAGTCCTTGATTCCCGCCGGGCCCGACCAGGTATTCAAAGAACAGCGACTTGGCTTCCGGCAGGTCGCCCACTTCTTCTCGCCAGATACGCGTGAACTCTTCTTGGGTGAATGGGCGTTGATCGTCGGGAACCAGGTAGACGTTGACATCGCCGTAGCTCGCGCGTCGCCAGCCAGCACGGGTAAACCAGCTCTCGATATGTTCTTCTCGATTGCCGAGCCGGTCGACCGCGCGCAATGCAGCGGCTTCGATGCGGGCGACCACGGCGCGTGTTTCGTTGAGCGAGACATCCACCGGGAGCTCGACCTCTGCGTCGACCCGGTTTCCCGGGATCTGCGGATTCCATGACAGATCGATGCGCCCTGACTGGAACCAGATGACAACGATCGCCATCAGACCGCTGAACACGAGCACTGTCAGATAGCGTTCGCGGATCGCCAGGTTGAGCGTGCGCATGAACAGGCCATCGCGCAGATGATCGAGACTGTCCGCAATGCGATCGTGGAAACGCTTGGTTCGCTTGAAACGACCAACGAACGATTGCCATGCCGACGGCTTGGCACGTTGCGGCGAGTTCAGGTGCGCCGGCAAAACGAGCAGCGCCTCGATGACCGACACGGCGAACACCACGCTGGCGACGATCGGCAGGTGTCTGAGATACTGGCCGGTCGAGCCCGGCACGAAGATCAACGGCACGAACGCGATGATGTTGGTGCCGACAGCGTACAGAACGGGCACCACCATCTCGCGCACACCATCGGCAACGGCCTCGCGTATCGGCACGCCGATCTCGCGTTTGGCGAAGATGTTTTCGCCGACGATGATGGCATCGTCGACCACGATGCCCAAGGTCAGGATGAACGCGAACATCGAAATCATGTTCAGGGTCACATTGACTTCGGGCAGCAGGGCGAAACTGCCGATGAAGACGACCGGGATCGATACCGCAACCCAGAACGCCAGGCGCGCGTTCAGGAAGATGCCGAGCGTCAGCACCACCAGCGCCAGGCCGATAGCGCCGTTCTTCAATAGAATGTCGCGACGCTCGGCATAGCGTTCCGAGCGGTCATTGTGAATGCTGACCTCAATGCTGTCCGGCAGCTCGCGGTTCCATGCCTCAACCATCTCGCGCAGCTTTGCGGCGAGCACCACCGGGCGTTCCTTCTCTGTCTGATAGACATCGAGCCGGCTGCCCGGCCGGCCGTTGAACTGAAACAGCAGGCCGGTACCGGCGAAGCCGTCGACCAGTCGGGCGATATCGCCCAGCACGACATTCGAGCCGTCGTCCAACACTTTGACCGGGATGGTGGCGAACTCCTGCGCGCGAATCCGTCGACCTTCGGTCCTCAACAGGATGGCACCGTCGTTGGTGTAGATCTGTCCGGCAGGTATATCGCGCGCGGAATCGCGCACGGTTCTGGCGATCTCCGCCAACGTCAGATCGAGCGCCCGCAGCTGCTGTTGATCGATATTGATGTTGATCTGTGGGTCACGACGACCGCGGATATCGATCTCGGAAACCCCGGGCAGCAGCTGGATTTCGCGCCGCAGTTTCTCGCTCAGTTCGAACATGTCGTTGGGCGAAATGTCGGCGGCGATGGCAATGCTGACGACATAGATGCCATGTTCCCGCAGACTGACCTGCGGCGGTTCAATGTCGTCGGGAAACGAGGTGATGCGAGAAACGGCGCTTCGCACATCCTGCAGCACTTCGGTCGGTTCCGCGTCATCGCTGAGTTCCGCCGTCACGCTGCCTGCCGCGACGTTCGCCGTCGACTCCACTTTCGCAATACCGCTGATGCCGGCGATCTCTTTTTCGATCGCGACCACGATCCCTTCTTCGACCTCTTTGGGGGTGGCGCCCGGGTAACGTACGGTGACCTGCACCGAATTCAGTGAGAAGTCCGGGGTGATCTCTTGGCGAATCTCCGAAAAGCCGAGGATGCCGCCAAGGAGCAATGCAAACATCAACAGGTTGGCGGCGACGGGGTTGCCCGCCATCCAGGTCACCAGTGCAAAACGGCGATCCGGTTCAGTCATCCCTTGAGCCTTCGGACGCAGCGTCATCGAGCAGCTCGCCGGTTTCCACGTCGACCTGTCTGGAACGTACCTGCGCACCCGTGATCAAGCCGCCGATTCGACTGACGACGACGCGATCGCCGGGCTCTACAGTGTTTACGTCGAGCAGAAAGTGCTGCCCCGATTCCCAGCGTACATCGGCCGCACGCACCTGCAGTCGGTCTTCGGCATCCACGACCCACACCTTTTGGTTGTCGCGCAAGGCGCGCCGCGGCACCTTGATCACCTGCGGCATGTCACCGGCCTCTATCGTCGCCTCGACATAGCTGCCCAACAGCAGCTTGTCGCGCGACTGCGCGTCGATCGGCACGGATGCGATGGCCCCGGCCAAGCGGGAATCGGCGGCAAGATCGGCACGGATGCGGATGATTTCGCCAAGCACTTCGCCGTCGTGGGTTTGCACACGCACGGTGGAACCCGGTGCGCCGTTGCTGCGCGCCTTCAGGTACGCGATCCTCGCGGGTAACGAACGCAGCTCGATCCAATACTCGTCGGCCCTGGCAACGCGCCCCACCAGTTCGCGCGCGGCAACGACTTCGCCGGTGACGCGGACGCGCTCGAGAACGATCACATCGTAGGGCAGGGACAGGGTCGTGCGTTGCAGGTCGAGTTCGGCCTGTTCGAGTTGATTGCGTGCCGCCTCGAGTTCCGCCTGGACCTGGCGCAATTGAGGTTGGCGCAACGCGAGCGCCTCGGACTCGGCATCGAACTTGAGACTGCCGCCGAGGCTGGCCAATTCCTCCTGCGCCACGACACGCCGGCCCTTCTCCAAGGCCATGTCGGCCTGCGCCTTGGCGATCTCGGCCTTGGCGGCGTCAACCGCGAGTTCGTAGTCGGCACGCTCGATCTGCAGCACCTGCGTGTTTGCGGCGATGTGGCCGCCGGGTTCGAAGTCCGGGTGCATCTGCACTATTCGCCCGCCTACCTGGGGGCGGATCTCGAGTTGCAGTGCGCTGCCCACGGTGCCTGCGGCTTCGAGCGTAAGCGGATAGGCATTGGGCGAGGAGTCGATGACATCGACCAACGGCGTCGGCGCGGTCGGTCGCTCGCGTTTGCTGGTCGGTGCCGTCTGCAACAGCTGCCAGCCGATAAACACAAAGCCGACGGCCAACGCAGCGAATACGACAAGGCGTGCGAGGGTCGTCGATTTCATGTCGGCTCCTGTGGCTGCGGACTGCCCAGCGCATGATGCAAGCGAAGTCGTGTGCGTGCCAGTTCCGCCTGCAAGGCCAGGTGATCACGCTGTTGTTGCTGCAGGCTGCGCAGCGCCTCGAGCACCGGCAGATAATCGCTGACGCCACGGCGGTAGCGGCGCTGGGTGGCATCGAGCAGGGCCTTCGCCGTCTGCAATCGCTGCAACGACAACTCGATGCGTTGTCGCAGGCTGGCTTCCTCGTGCAACAGGTCGTCGATGCCGAGAACGATCTCGATCCAGTCGCGTAGGTAGCGTTCGCCGGCGGCTACCAGGTCGGCACGACGCTCGGCAGCGATGGCGTGTTTGCTGCCGCTGTCGAACAGGGTCAACGCGGCAGCGATCGCCGCCGATACGATGCGCTCGAAGTCACCCGACACGGTCCTGGCGATGGCGCTACCGGAAAGCGACAGTGTCGGCCATCGATCCGCCAGTGCCGCCGCAAAACGCGCATCGGCGGCTTCCAGGCGCGCGCGCTGGGCACGCAGATCGGCGCGTTCGTCGAGCAGGTCAACGGGTTGTAGCGGGGGAAATGTCGACACGATCGTCGGCAGGTCGTCATCGGTGTAGGGCAGCTCTTGGTCAGGTGTCGTGCTGGCGACGCGCCGTAGTGCATTGCCGGCGAGCCGACGGTCGCGGTTGGCGACCGGGATATCCTGGCGCAGGCCGGCCAGTTGGTCGCGCTGCTGCAATACATCGACGCTGGATGTCAGCCCCTGGGTGAAACGCAGCTCGATCAGGCGCAGCAGTTCCTGCGCAATGTCGATCTGCTTGTTCAACAGTATCAGGCGTTGCGTGGCTTCGGCATCGTCGATCGCAGCCAGGGCAAAATCCAGTGCGAGGTCGGAGCGGTTCTGCACGAGATCGGCTTCGGCGGCGGTTAGTTCGCGTTGCGCAGCGCGCACACGGTCGCCCAGCGCCCCGTTGATGTCGATCGGCAGGTCGGCATCGATGCCGACCGCTTGACGATCTGAGCCGTCGCCTGATTGATCTTCAATCGAGGCATTGGCGAAGCCGTCGACGGTCAGGCCGCGGTTGGCGCGTGCCTGATCGAGTCGCGCCCGGGCTGCGTCGCGCTCGGCCTGCAGGCGTCGCAGTTCGGCGTTGGCTGCCAGGGCCCGTTCGACAGCGTTGGCCAGATCATCCGCCAACGCACGCTGCCACCACGCGATGCGTTTGTCGCTGTTGTCGGGCGGCGCAAGCTCGATGCTGAAAGTTGCCTCGTCGCCCGGCTGCGGCAAAGCCGGGCGTTCCAGGCCGGAGGAGCAGGCGCCGAGCGCCACCACGACGATGATGGCCGTTGCCGGGAGGTGCAGATGTCGGCGCGGCGACAAGTCAGCGGGTCTCCATGGTTGTTCGGTGTTCTCGTTCTTGTGGCCTGCGCATCCGTTGCAGCCCTGCGATTACAGAAACAGCAATTTGATGATAAAGGCTGACAGCGCGACGTACAGCACCCGGCGGATCAGGGTTTCGCCGTGCGAAATCGTGGTATGTGCGCCCAGCCAGCCGCCGATCGAATTGCCGACCGCCAGGCCGAGGCCGGTCCACCACAGGAGTTCGAGTTGCGAGGCGAACACCGCCAGCGCGATCACGGTGTAGACCAGCACGATGAACACTTTGTGCATGTTCACCCGTACCAGGTCGAGCCCCATGACCTTGTGCAGGATCGGCATCAGGATGAATCCGACTCCGATCTGAATGAAGCCACCCCAGAAACACCGATCATCAGCACATGGCCCCATACCAGGTTTTTCGGCTGCTGCGCGGTATCGGTCGGCTTGACCTTGTCGTGCCCGGTGGCCATCAGGATCAGCACTGCGATCATCACCAGTGCGACCACGCGGTCGAACCATTCGCCCTGCAGTTTTACCCCGACCGAGGCGCCGCCCAGCGCACCGAGCGCCGCGGCCGCCGCCAGGCTCAGGCCCAGTTTGAAATCGGCATATCCGCGGCGCTTGAAGGTGGTCACCGCGGTGATGTTCTGCGCCAGGATGGCGATGCGGTTGGTGCCGTTGGCGACCGGGCCGGGGATGCCCATGAACAGCATGATGGGTACGGTCAGCAGCGAACCGCCGCCGGCCATGACGTTCAACCAGCCGGCGAGGATGCCGACCAGGGCGAGAATCAATATCTGCCAGATTTCCACGGGTGTTACTCAAAGACCTTCGATAGAGCGGAATGGGGTACGGGGATCGATCGTGCAGCGTCAGTCAGGGTCGTCTGCGATGCAACGCGTCTCTCCCTGTTCGTTGCGCAGCTGGGCGATATCGCGCGCCGGCGGTGCGCCGAACATGCGGCGGTACTCGCGGCTGAATTGTGAAGCACTTTCGTAGCCGACGCGATGCGCGGCGGAGGCGGCATCCTCGAGGTTGGCCAGCATCAGCCGGCGTGCCTCTTGCAGCCGCAGTTGCTTGTGATATTGCAACGGTGTCATGCCGGTCATCTGTTTGAAGTGCTGGTGCAACGACGATTTGCTCATGCCGGCCACATCGGTCAGCACGGTCATGCTGAACGGTTGATCGAGATGATCCTTCAGCCAGCCGATGGCGCGCACGATCTGATGGCTGTGGCTATCGGCTGCGGCGGCCTGGCGCAGTCTCGCACCGAGCGATCCGGTCAACACCCGGTACAGCAGTTCGCGTTCGACGATAGGTGCCAGTACCGGGATGTCGTCCGGCGTATCGAGCAAGCGCAGCAGACGCAGTGCCGCGTTCTGGATATCGACGTTGAGGCTGTCGACCCCGATTGCACGACTGAGCGGCTCGCTGCGGTAAGACTGCGGCAGCGCCGCGGTCAGTTCACCGATCTTCAGCGGATCGATGTCGAGTGCCAGGCCGAGATACGGCCGTTGCGGGCTGGCCTCACTGATCCGTGCGAGTATCGGCAGGTCGACCGACGAAACCAGGTAGTGGCGGGCGTCGTAGTCGTAGGCGTCGTCGGCGACCAGCAGGCGCTTGGCGCCCTGGGCGAGCATGGCGAACACCGAGCTGATGATCGAGCAACTCGGGGCGCCGGTCGATGAACCGCGAAACAGGTGCAGGCCGGCGATCGGCGTGTCGAAGGTGCCGTCGTGCGGACAGTGGCGCGCGATGATCTGCGCGAGTTCGGCACGCTGGCTTTCGTGGGTCTGCGCCTGGGCTGCCGGGAGGGGTGCCGGCGCGGGGCATGTGGCAAGGGTGCTCATGTCGGCAGCGTACCGGATTTACGATGCGGCGACGAGCGTTCGCACCCGCTGTTGTGGAGGATCAGGCAATAAGTTCGCAGTTTTGGGTAGTTGCGTGGCGCGCGGTTCGGCACAGACTGGCCGTACTTTCCTGCCAGGCGATTTATCGTCTGTTACCCGACTGCAACCAGGAGTTGTCTGATGATCGGATTGACAGTGAACGGCGAACGGCGCGATGTCGACGTCGACCCGGATACCCCCCTGCTGTGGGTGTTGCGTGACAGCCTGCAGCTCACCGGCACCAAGTATGGCTGCGGCAAGGGCCTGTGCGGCGCCTGCACGGTGCACATGAACGGCTCGCCGGTGCGCTCCTGCTCGATACCGCTGTCGGCGGCCGCGGGTGCCGATATCACCACCATCGAGACCATCGCGAACGACCCGGTCGGCCAGGTCGTGCAGACCGCCTGGCGGGCGCGCGACGTCGTGCAATGCGGTTACTGCCAGTCGGGCCAGATCATGAGCGCGGTCGCGCTGCTCAAGCGCAACCGGCAACCGAGCGACAGCGATATCGACACCGCGATGAACGGCAACATCTGCCGCTGCGCGACCTATGTGCGGATCCGTGCCGCGATCCATGACGCCGCCAAGGCGCTGGGCTGAGGAGATCACGATGCGAGCCAAGACAACTTCCATCGAAAACGTCAGTCGCCGTCGCTTCCTGCAGGCAGGCGCAGGCTTGACTCTCGGCCTGTTCATGCCTGGCATCGTCGGCGCACAGGTGCAGGCGGGGCCAGGCAAGGCAGGCAGCGCGGCGGTCGGCGACATGATCTTCGAACCCAACGCGTTCCTGCGTATCGGCAGCGACAACACCGTCACGGTGATCTCGAAACATCTCGAGATGGGTCAGGGTGCCTATACCGGCTTGGCGACGCTGGTCGCCGAAGAACTCGATGCCGACTGGTCTCAGATCCGCGTTGAGGGTGCGCCGGCCGATGCCGCACGTTACAACAACCTGTTCTGGGGGCAGGCGCAGGGCACCGGCGGCAGTACCGCGATGGCGAACTCCTGGGAACAGATGCGCAAGGCAGGCGCCGCAGCGCGCGCGATGCTGATCGCTGCGGCCGCCGGCCTGTGGCAGGTGTCGGCAACACAGATCAGTGTGCGCGATGGCGTCGTGCAGCATGCGGCTTCGGGCAAGTCGGCAACGTTCGGCGAACTGGCCGAAGCGGCGGCCGGGCAGCCGGTGCCGGGCGAAGTCACGCTCAAGGCACCGCAAGACTTCCGCCTGATCGGCAAATCGGCGCCGCGTGTCGATAGCGACGCCAAGACCGACGGCACGGCGCAGTTCA
>MWSC01002911.1_pt1 | contig 11132 bp, 8 predicted proteins | sample 1021911 | NCBI WGS metagenome assembly MWSC01 (sample SAMN06338132, study PRJNA374545) | mollusc metagenome | biome: marine bay; material: sediment; isolation source: gill 70 cm from animal B | host: Kuphus polythalamius | place: Philippines: Mindanao | collected 2011-09-12
CCTTCTCACAGCGGCCGTCTTGCCCGCATGCACGCTCGAATCCAAACGCCAAGACAGTTTGGCAGGTTGCGTAGAGCAAACACTTTCAGTCCAAGTGGTGCGGACTGACGAAAGCAACAAACGGTTGTTTCTTGTTGCTGGTGGCTTGGATGCCCAATCCCTCCGAGATCATTTGCAGCCTCTTGGAGGCTGTTTCGAAAGGGCAGGGTGGGGAAAGGATTGGGCGTTGAGTGTGTTTGCGGATTCCAAATACGCAGGATATAAGGATGAAGCCCACATCATTGCCTATCATGAGAACGATGCTTGGGCCAAAGCGTATCTTCTGGAATACGACAACGGAACGCATTCTCTAACGCGAATGCCTGTACTTGGTGGTGCGCCAAGCGAGCTTTCTGTCAAGTAACTTTCCCGAAGCTCGCGGTGGCTACAGGGATCAGCCCGGATACTTGTTCGGCGACCATCACGCACGTGATTCTTGGTTGTCGAAATTGTTCCGGGTGGAAAGGAGTCTGAGCTCCTTCGTCCAACTCAGCGATGCAACACAGATTCACATTCTTCGCTGATGGGATTGCCGCAAAGAAAGCGGTCTACCACGTCGTCTGTGTTGATGTAGCCCTGGTGCGCGGTGAGGGGGTTTTCGATGGCGCCCAATATGACGCTGTCATTGGACACCAGCACGTTGACGACATCTGCATTGGCATCCGCTGGAAAATAATTGATAGGCAATCGATAGCTGAGTACATCGTTTGGGTCGCTAAAGGCCACAACCTTTACCCTGGTTAGCGGCGTTTCCTCCGTTTTGATCCGTACTTGCTGGGTGCCGAGCATCCGCATGAACGCCTGCAAACTGGTCTCGCTGCTACTCGCGGTGCGCGCCTTGGTGGTAATACTCGGATCAGGGCCGGCGAGGTCCAGTATAGGGATCTGGTTGGCGAACATCACCAACTGACGCGTCCTGCCCAGGGTTTTCTGGGCGTTTGTTTCGCGCACACTTTTCGAGCTGCTTTGCATGATGTCTTGAACGACATCGAACATGACTTTTGAACCGAGACTTTCACTCACGAGTACCACGGCTACATTTTCGTCGTTGGCAGAGGTTGCCAAGGCGCCTTCGACGCTCGGACGCAGTGCATCACGTACCGATCGCCCTTGGTCGCCTGCGTAGATGAGCGCATCAGCAAGACAAGCGTTCAATAGGCCGGATTTCAGCGCGTTGTTTGCATAGGCCCGGTCGTAGGGGTAGTCGGCTTTATCGCCGCAGGCATCGTAAACCAATCCATCATCCGCCTGGCGGCTATCAAAGCAAATGCTTGAGCGGCGTGTCTCTATCAGCTTCGACCATACCAACATATCCAAGATGATCGGCTTGGATTGATACGAGAGTTCATAGCGATAAACGAACTCTGAGATTGATCTTGATTCGACGACCTCGGCGGAATCGCTATTGATGAGCTTCGCCAGCGTTGCAACCCGTGGGTCCGCCCAGTCTGCCTTGCTGTGCGGGCACATGCCGTGTATCCACACCACGTGGAGTTTTTCGTGATGCTTGAGCAAAGTCAGCAGACCGTCGAATGTCTGATCGCCTTTCTCTGGCTCAAATTTAGGTGGTATGTAGGGCTTGGAGCAGCCTAGAGCGGTAAGCATACTGATCCCGAAGATCATAACCAATAAGCGCACACTGAACTTCTTTAGAGTCATTTCAGTACCTTCCTTTGTCGTAGCCGCCGGTCCTTGCTTAAATCAAGCGCCGCGCTAGCTTAACGGTAGCACATACTTCGTATGTTCTTGGCCGCCCTAGGCGAACAAGACGAGGCGATAGCGGCACTAGGCTTGGGCCTCAATTTCTTTCATTGTCATCTGCGTGCACCCGTTTCGGAGCGACAGCCTTGTTCCTTGGTCGGCCAGGTCGACCGGGAGTGACTCGTCGATTCACCGCCGCGGCGACTTCTGCATGAAACGTTGGACTTCCTAACGCGTAGTTGCCGTTTGTTGCGGCACGTATCTCGTCGACGATGCCTGGATCAAGCGGATGGCGGAAGAGCGCTCGATACGCGCTTTGGCGTTCTGAGTCGTCAGTACCAAGCGCTGAGTAAAGCGGGTGTGGCAAGATCAGTTCGCATTGTTCTTTCTCAGCGTTGACCCGATAGCTTGACCACCGATACACGCTTGGGTGCTCGACGATGCTGGCCCGTACTGGGTTGAGCTCAATATAGCGGTAGCAACCCAGTACATAGTCTTTTTCCTGTGTCAGGCACGAGCGGTAGCGTCCTTCCCATAAGGTTCCGCTTCGGCGGTAGGTGCGATTGACATATTGCACGTAGCGTTGGCCGAGTCGCTTCATAAGATCGCCAGCACTTTCAGAAGCCTGAGGCGTCAGCAATAGATGCACATGATTGGTCATCAGCGCATAGGCATGAATCGAACATCCCGCCGCAGCTGCGTATTCCCCCAACCAGTGGAGATAGGTTAGGTAGTCCTCGTCACCAAAGAAGCAGGCTTGGCGATTATTGCCACGCTGTATGAGGTGCAGAGGAACGCCGGCTAGCGTAATTCGAGGGCGTCTCGGCATGTTAGGTTCCTCTATGAACCGGTCTACGCTGATAGTCGGGAATAGAACCCCAATTTCCCCAAATTATTCATATGAGGGTTCCGCCAAGGATGTGGCAAATGGCACACGGGCGTAATCTTTTTGTCTCGAGTGATATGGCCTGCGTCGAATAGATGTGTCGTAGCAGAGCAAAATCTGAGGAAGTATAGGAATGCAGTACATAGAATGCTCTTTATGCCGGGCGTAGGGTCTGAAGAGAAAAGTAGTCTGTCTACATTTCTAAAGTTCTTCGTTAATTTAGGGGAAGCATACAACTTTAGCCAGGCTAGCCAAGTTCGTTGTGCCGGTCTTGACTCCTGACAAGCCGAATAGGCTACTAGTGCTCCGACTAAGCATGTTCGTCCGGCAGAAAATGCTGCAACGTGCGGTGGACGGAATATTACTGTTGGCATTTCTGTAGTAATGCTGGGGACACACCAGCCAGTGTAGTCGTTTAGGTATTTCTACATGAATTCACAAACCGATTACGATTCTAATAATTACTATTCCAGAACTGGTTGTTTGGTTCAGAGCCGCGCAAATCCACTTGCACGGGCTTTGCCATATGTCTTAGCACATTCGCTTTGATCAATGACCCATCAATCTTATAAATTCGATACCAAATTATTGCTGACGCACTCAGTCTCAACTTCTGGCCAGTGAAGAACCCTTCTTTAACTATCGAAAGTCCCTCCAAACTGAGTCCCAAGTTCATTACATTCGAATCGCCTATGCGTTCGTATAATGACAAATAGCGTGCCGCCGTTGGAAGAGGTGATTTGTCATTTACATCATTAGGTTTGATGACTTTTAGAAATTCGTCAACTTGCGTAGCCACGGACACCAGCTCTTCCAATGTTGATTGAAGTTCCTTCTTTCTACTCTTATCTTTTTCAGCGTCTAACAATGCTTTAAGACGATCGATACGCTCTTGGAGCTTGGCTCTATCGCCGAGTATTTTCAAGGCCTCGCCCCTCAAAGCGTTCATTGGCCCCATATCTAACTCCCCGATATACCCTTCACCTACGGAAGAAAGTTTTTCCGGACATGCGCGAGCTAAGGAAGTTACAAAGACCGATTTTGCACCTGAGAAATCGGTCTTTGTTATGGTGACATTTGTTTTGAAAAGGGATGCAAGATCGGCGAACGCCTTTACAGTGCCAGTGGCGATTGCCGCATCGAAGCCAGGCCCAAATCGAAAATTCTTGTACACATCTTCGTCCTTCTGCTGCAAGGCCGAATCTAAGGAAGATTGAAAAAGTTTTAGTTGGGTCTGAAGGAGGTTAGATGAAACTACACCTGAAGCCATGGTTTCATCATAAACTATAGTTTTCTTGTCAGCTGCCAAATCATTACATACAGATGTTGCCATTGCTCTTGCGACATCAACAGCGATCACGAATCCAGCCGCGCCAAATTCTTTGGCATCAATTGTACCCTTCAATGCTTCTATCTCTGAAGGTGGTATTTTCGCGAGCAATTCTCCTCTCTCAGCTTCCGCTTCTGCTTTCCGTGCCTCAGCTTCTTGTTTGCGTACTGAAAGCTCTTGCAGAATCGCAGTCTCGCGTTGTTTTTTCTTGCTTTCCGCAATTTCTGCTTTCAATTTTTCAATCGATGATTCGATTTCTAACCGTTTCATCTCGTTCTCTAGGTATTCGACACCATCTTGCGCTGTAGCGATTTCGAAAAATACAATTATGGCCAGAAGTAATAGCCGCCTCAATAGTTCGATCTTGCGTTCCAATTTCTTCTCCTTATTTATCGATCATCCATCATTACACGAAAGAAATGATTCTTGAGCCACAATACGGCATTTTGACCATCTATTTTTCGGTCAGTCAACCTAGATCGTCGACCAGATCTGGATCGAGTGGATCACGAAGGCGCACTCGATATGCGAGTTTACGGAGCGGACCGTTGACGCTAAGCGCGAGACATAGCGGCTGGAACGAAATAGGTAGCCAGCTACCGTCCTGATTGTAGTACCGGTAGCTCAATCATCAATATTGCCTTTGTTGCTCGACGATGTTTGCTAGATCCAGATTTGGCTCAATGTATCGATCGCAACCCGGTATTAGGTCCTCCCCCATGTGGAGCACGGAGACGAATGCGTGGTCTGTCCCCTATTGATGGTCCCCTACTGCTGCTATCGTTCGGGGATTCTCCTACAAAAAGCGATCTTTTTTGATGGTCAGGCAATCTAGACCCAGTTGGCGTAGAGTATTCATAAAGTGATGTGTTATGGATGTGGCAAATCGCACACCTGTGTGACTTTATCGTTTCGAGTGATGTGGTTTATGTATAATTTTTGTTGTGTAGTGGAGTAACATCGAAATCCGCATATACTCGCAGTACATCGAGCTCATCCTGTGTCAGGCAGTGGGGGCTGTGGTCTGTCCCTAATTTTCGATAATTAGCCAATTGTGCGGGTTCGCCCGGATCATTGAAGTGAATAGAGGCCGACGTTAGGATTTATACTTCCCTTTCATGCAGGTAACTGTTTGACCCTTGATGATGGTTTTAAATAAAAGGGTGAATGATGAACATTTGCAAACCACGGAAAATATGGCTACGAGCCCAAACGAAAGATTTAGTAAGGTAAGGGTTACAGATGCGGAGAAGAGCACGGATTTCTCAATTCGTTAGGGATCACAACGAGGTTCCTCGATTGTTTAAGGTGGCGACTACGGGATTTGTAGTGTTATCGGTAGTGCTTATGTCAACAGCGAGTATCGGTGGTGGTTTATTTGGCGATTTGATAGACCAAGTGAATAAGACGTCCAGGATCACACGCGAAGTTGATAAATCCATTGGCGAAGCAAATGTTCGATCCAGATATGATGTCCAAAAGATAACGAAGAAGCTTGCCACGCCAAGCTTTTTCTCGCCATGGGCTGCTGGATTGATTCATGATCAGGGAGGTTTTTATTGCGGAGCGACATTAATCAAACCAGGATGGGCAGTAACGGCATCGTATTGTTTGGACGACTTCAATTGGACGCGCGTCACTGTTGCATATGGATCGGATGAGCTTAGTAGAGCACTTACAGTTAGGATCGAGAAAGTGTTCCTTTCTCCATCTTCGGCCTCGACGAGTTCTCGATACCGGTTGGCTTTGTTACAGCTAACGTCACACACCGATGATCGTGTTCGTCAATTTCCTCTCGTTTCTTCCGTTAGCTTCAATCCAGCAGCCCGGTCGGCCGATGCGAGAGTTGTTGGATGGGGGTCTGTGTCGGAAAGCGGCCCTCTTAGCCCCGTGTTGGTGCAGATTGATGCATCGATTATAGATCGAGAGCTTTGTAATAGCCCTACGTGGTACGCAGGTTCTGTCGGAAGCGATATGTTGTGTGCCGCTTCAAAACTGCCGGAAATAGACGCATGCTCCGGGTTTGGGGGAAGTGGATTAGTAGCGCAATCAAGCAGAGAACCCGAGCTCGTGGGTGTCCTCATGTGGGGGACCGGTTGCGCAAGAAACAATAAGCCAAACATTTACGCCGATGTTTCACTCTTTTCTGATTGGATTCGGTCCGTCATCAGCGAGAATCGGTAATGTGCAAGATTTTGACAATCCTGTTTGCTGCAGCGTCAATTGTTTCTTGTCCTATGCTGCATGCTGAAGAACGATTGCCGGACTTTGTGTCACCCTATTCGCTGAAAGCGGGACCGCAGAACAACCTTGAGCACGAAGCGCCTTTGGTCCCCAATGGCTATGGGTATCACTGGGTAGTATCCATTGGACACAAAGGACACAGTCATGCGTTAGGAGGGCATTTTTGTGGCGGATCTGCAATTTCCAAGCGATGGGTGCTTACAGCGGCCCACTGCTTAAAAAAGAAAGATGATGCGGGAAATTATTCCACGCTGAAGGTGAATGAAATACAGATTAGGACAGGGTATGAACTTCACACGGGCGGTGAGGTTTACAGTGTTGACAAGATTGTTGTCCACAAAGATTTTGGAGTAACACCGTTCAATAGTTTGTTGAATGATATTGCTTTGATTAAAACGGATAGAGACATGAAGCTTCTTGGTGCGGTGCGAATGATAAAGCCTATTGAAATCAATCATGTAAAAGGAAATGTTGTAGTACTGGGGTGGGGAAAGCCTGCAGCGCATCTAAATTACCTTTCAGAAAGGCTTCGATATTTGCAGCTTAAAAAAATTAGGAATAATGATTGCAATGACAACTACTACACTGGCTTGATCGACGAGAAAATGCTCTGCGCAATAGGTGACGGTATAGATGCTTGCCAAGGGGATAGCGGTGGCCCGCTTCTTGGATTTGATGACAATGGCGAAGAGTTTTTGATCGGCATAGTCAGCTGGGGCGATCAATGTGGTGAGACACTCAAACCAGGTATATACGTAGACGTGGCAGGGTTCTATTCGTGGATTACCAAGAAAGTGAAAGATAACTGACAAGTCGTGTTTCAAGGTAAAAAGGGATATATAGGGGTAGAGTGATATGATGGAAATAGTTTGCGGTTACCGTAATAGGCGTTTTCTACTTGTGGTGATGGTCCTCTTGCAGGCAAGCGGGGTATATTCGAAGGTTGCTCTAGGTGAAGAGACGCGAGCGCAGCGACTGGGTCCAATTCCCAAGGACCAGCAGAACAATGCTCAGGAACGGGATTTGGTCTTACCCTCTTTGCAGAGAGATGCTTACCAATTCGCACGTGAAGGTGAAAGAGTTGTACAGCTGAATCCTCGGATCATGGGGGGGGTGGCGGCCCCGGTCGGAGCTTACCCCTGGCAGGTATCTATTGCATTGGCGAATGTGCCAACGTCCCTCGGGCATTTTTGTGGAGGTGCTGTTGTTAACGAAAATTGGGTCTTGACTGCTGCGCATTGCGTTGACGGGACAACAAAACCTGAGTCTATAAAAGTTGTGTACGGTACCAACTACCTTAGTCAAGGTGGAGAAGTGTCGGGCGTTGACGCGATTATCGTCCATGACAACTGGGATGCACGATCATTTGACTACGATATTGCGCTTCTGAAGACAACTAAGCCACTTCAGACCGCATCGGTGAAGCTAGTAACGGTAGAAAATGCGGTCGATCTCGTTCCGCCAGGGGTACTGGGTACCGTAAGCGGTTGGGGGTTGACAAGTGAAGGAGGCACAATTTCTGACGTGCTCCAGCATGTTGGAGTACAAGTTACATCGAATGAGATTTGTAATAGCCCCGCTTCGTATTTTGGACAGATCACGGATAGGATGGTTTGCGCAGGATTTGCGACAGGAGGCAGGGATTCGTGTCAGGGGGACAGTGGAGGTCCATTTGTTGTGTTTGACAGGAAGGGTGGCTATGCCCTGGCCGGTATCGTTAGCTGGGGTGAGGGATGCGCACAGCCAAACAAGTATGGAGTTTACACTCGTGTGTCTGTTTTCGAGGATTGGGTGAGATCAAAGATTGGCGAATAGTCCCAGGTTTCATATCTTGATGATGTGGTGCGTGAGTACAGCTGGGTTGGTACGAAATAGACATGCCGGTTGTATCTAGAGCTAGGGGAAGTCTACACAGGGAGCGGACGTCGATCTGCTTCAGAAATCGTGCAAATTTGGAATAGTCGTGATCAGCGTGGACGGACGATCGATGGGGTGCACCTGAATCCCTAATATCAGCACGATAGCCGTGGATAATGGACTGGGGGCGGCAGGGCCAAAAAGCCCCGCCAAAAACTCAAATCAAAGCGCAACCAGTTCGGTTATCGCCCCCTCATTCTTCGCATCCACTTTGCTATACAAATCGTACAGCGCAGCCTGCAGGGCTTCTTCGATCACGGGGTGATAGAACGGCATCTGCAACAATTGCCCGACGGTCAGCCCTTGCTGGATGCTCCAGGCGAGCAGGTGGCCCAGGTTTTCGGCTTTGATGCAGACCATCTCGGCGCCGAGCATCTTGCCGGTGGCTTTCTCGGCATAGACGCGGATGATGCCTTTGTTCTTTGCCATGATCAGTGCACGGCCGACCGGGGCCATCTGTACCTGGCCCACGGCGGTGGTTGCTTCGTCGAGATCGGCGTAGCGCATGCCGACCTGAACGATGTTGGGATCGCAGAAGGTGATACTCAGCGGTGTTTTACGCTGGTAGGCGGTGATGCTGTCGCTGACGGCGTTCTGACCGGCGATTCGACCTTCGTCGCCGGCTTCGTGCAAGAGCGGGCGTTCACCGGTAACGTCTCCGGCCAGGAACACCGGCAGATCGCCGACCTGCATGGTGTTGGGGTTGTATTCGGGGATGCCGCGTTCGTTGACCGGCGCACCGATGACGTCGAGGCCGAGTTTGTCGACGTTGGGTGTGCGGCCGATGCTGGCGAACACGCGGTCGACTTCGATGCTGTTGTCGCCGGCAGTTACCTTGAGTTTGCCGTCGGCGCCTTCGCTGATCTGTGCGCCTTCGCCGAGCCACATCGGAAACTCTTTGCCGATAATATCAATCGCCGATTCGGCAACGGCCGGGTCGGAGAGCCCGCCGATCTCGGTCTTGGCGTCGATACCGACAACGCGACAGCCGAGGCGGTTGAGTGATTGACCGATTTCCAGGCCGATCACGCCGAGGCCGACCACGGCGACCGATTCGGGCAGATCTTCGAGCTCGAAGAATTCATCGGTGGTGATGATGCGGTCGCGGAAAGGTTCCCAGGCTGATGGCACGATCGGGCGTGAGCCGGTTGCGATGATGACCTTGTCGGCGACGATGCGTTGCCCGTTGTCGATCTCGAGCACGCCGGGTTCGACGAAGCGCGCAAAGCCGTCGATGAACATGCCCTCGGGCATCTTATCGGTGCTGTTGGATACGACGCGCTCGACGAACATGTCGCGCAGGTCTTGCACGTATTCCATCGCTTCGGTCACGTCGAGGCGCAGGCTTTCGTCGCCTTCGAGGCCGAAGCGCTTGAACACGCCGCGGCGGTGGAAGTCTTCGGCCACCTGGATGACGGCCTTCGATGGCATGCAGCCGACGCGCGCACAGGTCGTGCCCACCTCGCCGCCGTTGATCAGCACCACCGATTTGCCTGACGGCCGCACCTTGCCCATTGCATACAGGCCGGCGCTGCCGGAACCGATGATGGCGACATCTACCTGACGTTCGTCCACGGGAATACCTCTTGAATCAGAATTTAGAGGGATATTCTAACTGCTCGTGCCGCGATCTTTTACTGCGGGCGAGCGGGGTAGGGTGCTAAAGACGCACTAGTAGCGATACTGCATCTGGCGCGAGGCCTTGATCGGTCGCCACATCGGTTGCGGCGCCGTTCGTAGCGCGGTCACTTTGCGACGCTGCGGCACCTGGGCCTGGTACGGCATGATCGACGGCAGTCGATAGGCCGGGTGGGGATATTGGCCGTAATAGGCCATATTCACCGGTCGATGGTTGTTGCCCGAAAACATCTTCAGGCACAGGAAGGCGTTGGCGCTCGATGATAGGCCGAGCAGCAGGGCTGCGGTCAGCCATAGGCTTGGTCGACGAACACCGAATCGACGGAAACCAGATCGATCTGAATTAGATAGACGGGTACTGGCGCCCCGGGTTGAGGATGCCGTGCGGATCAAAGGTCTGCTTGAGCCCGCTGTGCAGCCGTTGTTTGACCGGATCGAGCGGGTGGAACACCGGAGTTTTGTCGTCGCCATGTCGAAACAGTATGGCATGTCCGCCGACTTTTGCGACCTCGGCGCGGATCTCGTCGGCCGGCGTATCGGTGATTACCCAGCGTTGCGCACCGGCCCAGTCGGTCAGCACACGCTTTTCACATTTCAGGCGTGGCGAGGCCGGCGCCAGCGACAGGCGCCACAAGGGCTCGTCGCTATTGAAGAAGCCGAGCTTATGGTCGCGCAGTTCGTACCAGAAGCCGCTGCCGCCACCGGCATCGCCGCCGATCTGCTTTTCCCAGGCCGCGACGCTGGCGGCGTTGCCCGACAGGCGCAGGTACAGACGGTCTTCGAAATGACAGGCGCCGGACAGCGGGGCAGGTTGGCGCGACAGCTCGCGCATCATATGCAGTGCACGGTCGCGCGGCATGCTCAGTACCAGGCTGCGTTCGACCTTGGGTGCCGGCAGCACCTTGATCGACACGTCGAGCAGCACACCGAGCGTGCCGAGTGCGCCGGCCATCAGTCGCGACACATCGTAGCCGGCGACATTCTTCATGACCTCGCCACCGAAGCGCATGATGCGGCCCTGACCGTCGAGCAGGTTCACGCCGAGCAACAGGTCGCGTGGTGCGCCGCCCCACGGACGACGTGGGCCACCCAGGCCGCTGGCCACGGCGCCGCCGATGGTTGCCTTGCCGCCAAACTTGGGCGGCTCGAACGCGAGCATCTGGCCCTGTTCGGAGAGTGTCTGCTCGATTTCGTCGACCGGTGTGCCGGCGCGCGCAGTGAGCACCAGTTCGGTCGGTTCGTAGCGCACGATGCCGGTGTGCTTGCTGAGGTCGAGCATTTCACCGTCGACCGCGTGACCATAGAACGCTTTGCTGCCTGAGCCGACGATGTTCAGCGGCTGCTTTTTCTCTGCGGCGACGCGAACCTGTTCGGCGA
>MWSC01001270.1_pt1 | contig 10869 bp, 10 predicted proteins | sample 1021911 | NCBI WGS metagenome assembly MWSC01 (sample SAMN06338132, study PRJNA374545) | mollusc metagenome | biome: marine bay; material: sediment; isolation source: gill 70 cm from animal B | host: Kuphus polythalamius | place: Philippines: Mindanao | collected 2011-09-12
TGGCGTCGCAGCGCGCTGAACTGCTCGTGTGCTGCGCTTGCCGGCAACCTCTCGTTCGACATATTGCCTGCCTCCAGCGGGCTTGATGAATTCTGCATGGGCCACCTCTGCTGCTTTTGTGTCGTTTTAGTCTGCGACAAGCAGAGATTGTTCCAGAGATGATCTATCGTCGTTCGACGACTTCTTCTCGATTTGGCGGGCACTTGCCGATCCGGCGTTACGGCTGCAATTCGAGACGTGGTTGCAGTCAACCAGAAGCTGGGCAAGATCAACCAAGCCAACCGCGGACAACCTGCCGAAACACGAGCAATTGGTCCCAAATACCCGTGGCACGTTAGATGCTGTACCTCTGTCGACTGACACCCATCAAACCGGAGCACCACCCCATGAATCACACATTGAGCGATCGGTCAGACGCAGCACGCCACCCTACTCCGCGGACAACCGCTGCTGCGGAGGATCTGCAATGAGCGACACCAAAGAGCTGACGGACATGCCGTTGAACCGGCAGCTGTTGCGGGCGCTGATCATCGCCGTTGTTATTATCGGTGGCGCCATTCTGACATACATTGTTCTGGATGCGCGCGATACGCGACCGAACTACTACGCGCCCGCCCGTACCGCGCTGGTCACGGCCAAAGAGCGCTTCGAGGTTGCGTTCGGCGAAGAGAGCAACCTGCTGAACTACCTGCAGGAGACGCATCGCGATCTGGAGAATGCCATCGCCGCGCTCGAGCAGGCCCGGATTGACCCGGAACTGCGCCATGATATCGATACTCTGCGGCTTCGTCTGCGGGCTCTCGAGGATATGAAACGTCTGCAGCACACGACACCCGAGCAGCTCAAGCAGTCCTATCACGAGATCGGGGCGCAGATCGACGCACTCATCGCCAAGCTCGAGAAACGCAACACCGCGCAGTAATGACCGCGCTGCTCCTACACCTGGGCACGCTTCTGGGCGCTGCCCTGGTTATCCTGTTGAGCACCCAGATACTGCGGGCACGCAGAGCACCATCTGCCACCTGGGGATGGCTGCTGTTCATGTTGGCGTTGCCATGGCTGGCGATTCCGTTTTACCTCGGCTTCGGTTCACGCAAACTGCCAAGTGTAGGGGCCGACGCTGGCCAAGGCGCGCCTTCCCCCGTCACCGGGGTCGATACATCAGAATTGACAGCACTGGAACTGGTCGCGCTACGCGACGGGGTAGCGAATCCAATACCCGGCAACCGGATCACGTTACACGCCGACGGCCGCCAGGCACTGCAAGCCCTGATGAAATTGATTGACGGTGCGACCAAGCGCCTCGATCTGTGCGTTTTTCTGATGGCCGACGATACCGTCGGTCGACAGGTCGCCAACGCGCTGATCGAAGCCACAAGACGCGGTGTCAAGGTGCGCCTACTACTCGACGGTCTAGGTTCTTTCTTGTTTGCTTGGCGGCGTTTTCGGGCGCTTGAGAAAGCTGGATTGCAGATCGCAACCTTCATTCCGCTTATCCACCGCCCGTTTCGTGGACGCAACAACCTGCGCAACCATCGCAAGATCGTGATTGCCGATGGCGCTCGTGCGTGGACTGGCGGCAGAAATCTGGCCGATGAGTACTTTCTCGCCGAGCGACGCTGGATAGACCTCAGCTATCTCGTAGAGGGACCGGTTGTGGCACAGTTGTCGAGCATCTTCACGGCCGATTGGCAGTTTGCGACCGGTCAGACCGTCAAAGCCGCCCGTCAATCCAAGGCAATCGGTACGCTCAATGTACAGGTGATCCGGTCCGGGCCGGATACTCGTGGCGAACCGCTACACGATCTGATCCTCGCCGCGCTCTGGCAAGCGAACAAATCGATCACGCTGGTGACGCCATACTTCGTTCCCGACAGCAATATACAGCGCGCGCTCTGCCTGGCAGCCATGCGTGGTATCGCGGTCAACTTGATCATTCCGCGACGTTCCAACCATCGCCTCGCCGATGTCGCTCGCAATCGTTATCTGCGTGAGCTTACGCAAATGGGAGGCACGGTTACGTTGGTAGAACACGCCATGGTGCACGCCAAAGCGATTGTGATCGATCGAAACGTCACCTTCATTGGATCGGCGAATCTTGATCTGCGCAGCCTGTTTTTGAATTTCGAAACAGTATGCCTGGTGCGAGACGAGCATTTTACCAGCGAGCTACAACTCTGGATTTCACATCTGAAGCGGCACTCAACGGTGCACGCGCCCTGTGCTGCCAGCCGGATGCGCGAAGCATTGGAAGGCCTAGTGTTACTGTTGGCGTATCAGCTCTGAACACGACCTACTCAGCGCAACGCACGCGAGCTGCGGATCATCAGAAAACCGGCCAGCATCCCACCAAGGTGCGCGAAATGCGCGATGCCGCTGGCGCTACCGGTGAGACCGGCCAACAGTTCGATAATCCCGTAGCCGATAACGAACCAACGGGCCTTGATCGGCATCGGTGGAAACAACAGGAACAATTGCTGGTTGGGAAACAGATAGCCAAAGGCCAGCAACAGCCCGAACACGCCACCTGAGGCGCCGATCACAGGGTATGGCGGAGAGCCGCTACCAATCTGAATCGCCGCCACGATCAACTGAATGATCGCGGCCCCCACGATGCAACCGAACAGATAGCCTGCAAATTGCGCCGAGCCCCAGCGTCGTTCGAGCGGCGCGCCGAACATCCAGAGCGCATACAGGTTCAGAAACAGGTGCAGTTCCCCGCCATGGAGAAATGCATAGCTGAGCACTTGCCAGGGAGAAAAACCGATCGTGCCGATGTCGGTCGCGATATGCGTGTTCAAAGGCCACAGCGCCAGCCAGATCGTTAACCAGTCACCCGAAGACTTTTCGAGAAAATACATCACCACGCACAAGGCGATGAAACCAATAACGACGGGAATATCTCTCACGCACATCTCTCCCGACAGCTCAGCGCACGATAGGCGCGCGAACTTCGCAGTCTAGCTGCTTCAAACTCAACCAATGCTCGACCCTTCGGAGACGGCGCGCATGCCTGCCAAGATGCCACGGTGCCCATCGCCAAGGCGTACCAAACTAATCGCCCAGAGCGATATCGATCGAGGTCCGCGTCTTCCAGTAACGCCGAATTCCCCATGCCGCCGAAATCAGGCTGGCTGGAATCATCACACCACCGATCACCTCCATGATCAATATGCCTTCGAATAGCTTGAGCAGCGTGATACCCGAGACCAGCATCATCAACGCGGTTCGCAACCAAGCCAAGAGTGTGCGTTCATTGGCCAGGCGTGTCCGGTCGATCGCAAGCTGGTCGCGCAGGATCAACTGGCCGCCGTACCCGGCATAGGGATTGCGCGCTATGGTTGGGGCTTTGCTCATCATTACACTCATTGTTCAATCCATCTATCGTTGCTTCCATCCGGACGCCGGCATTTTCGCAAGGCTCAGTCGCTCGTCTTCAAGCTATATTTTTGCACCCGGTAGCGCAGCTTTTCCCGCGTCGTACCCAAGACGCGGGCTGTCTGGCTGACATTGTCACCGTTGCGTGTGAGTGTCTCGGTTAGGATGCTGCGCTCCATCTCGTCGAGACTGACACTGCCATCCAGCGGAAGACAGATACGATCGCCATTGGTCTGGGCACCGGCCTCGTTGCCACCTGATGTTCGACCAGTGTGGCCAAGATGTAACCAACGGTCCGGAAACACCGAGCCATCGGCCAGCAGCACGCAGCGTTCAACCATGTTGCGCAGCTCACGTACGTTGCCTGGCCAATCGTATTCAGCAAGCCTGCGGCGTACGGCAGGTGTCACTGTTTCAACGCGTTGGCCAGAACGCGCGTTGAACTCGTCGATAAATACGGGCAGCAGATCGTCGAGATCCTGCATACGTTCACGCAAAGATGGTACTTGCAGACGAAATACGGCAAGGCGGTGAAATAGGTCGGCGCGAAACTCGCCGTTACTGATCCGGTCTTCCAGATCCTGGTTGGTTGCGGCGATAACCTGCACGTCCACGTCCAGCTCCCGTTCGCCACCCACGCGCCGCACCCTTCTATCCTCGATCGCCTTGAGTAGCTTGGCTTGCAGATCCAGCTCCAATTCTCCCAGCTCGTCGAGAAACAAGGTGCCGCCATGGGCCTGCTCAATCAGCCCTCGCCGGCGACCCTTGGCGCCAGTGAAAGCACCGGCCTCGTGACCGAACAGCTCAGCCTCCATCAGTTCGCGAGGCAACGCCGCGCAGTTCACTTCAATCAAGGGACCGGCCGCCCTCGGGCCGTCGTAATGCAGAATCTTGGCGACCAGCCCTTTGCCGGTGCCTGTCTCACCGGTGATCAGTAGCGCGGAGAACGGTACCTTTGACAAGCGGGTGAGCATGTCTCGTACGTCTTGTGCCGCCTCACTGTGGCCGATAAAGGCTTCCGCTGAAAAACGACTTCCGAAGGCCCGCCCCTCGTCCTGCAATCGGCGTTGTGCGCGTGCGCTGCGAGCGGCACCGGATACCACGATTTGCAGGCGTTCCTGATCACAGGGTTTTTCCAGAAAGTCGAAGGCACCGAGTTTTAGCGCACGCACCGATTCCGGTACGCCGCCGTAGGCCGTCAGAAATATCCACTCGCCCATCATGCCCTTCTCACGCACCTTCTCAAGTAGATCAAGTGCATTGCCATCCGGCAGATTCATATCCGAAAGGACCACCAAAGGCTCGAGGTTCTCCTCGAACAGCATACGCTGTGCGTCCTGCAGGTCGGCCGCCAGCGCGGTATCCCATCCACTACTGGCGAATTCGTCGCATAGCTCCGCACCGAGGAACGATTCATCTTCAATGACCAGCAAGGTCTCAGACATCGGATTCAGCTCCTTTACCACCTGCAGCGCGACACGGCAGGCGCAGCGTGACAGTCGCGCCGCCACTGGCGCGATTCTCCAGCATCAGTTCCCCGTCGAGGTCACGGACAAAACGACGCACCATGGCCAGCCCGAGGCCGGTTCCACCACTTCGCCCGGTGGCAAACGGCCGGATGCCGGCACGCAGCATTTCTTGTGGAAAGCCCGGTCCCTCATCGCTGATCTGAACAACGACTTCCTGTTGCTGTTCTTCGACGGCCGCGCTGATCGTTACTGCGCCCTGTTCGTTTTGGATCTGAACGGCGTTGAGCAGTAGATTCAACAGCGCCTGACGCAGGCCGGCTACCGGCAGCATGCATTGAATGTCGTCGGCAATATCGGCCGCCAGCATCAGTTCGTCGGATACCTGGTAACGCAACAGGCCAAGCAATTCATCGACGGTCGCCGCGATGTTGGTGGGCACCGACGGTTCGGGCGCGTGGCGCGCGGCATCCACCTGTGCAGTCAACAAGGTGTTGATGCGTTTGAGCTCACCGATCACCGCCTGAATACGCTCGGCCTGCGGGGTGTCGTCCAGTAGCTGGTGTATCTTCGAGCATGCCAACTGGATACCTGCCAAGGGGTTGCGCAGTTCGTGTGCGAGACCGGCCGATACCGCACCGACTGCCGCGAGTCGCTCGGCGCGCGATAGTTCACGGCTCTGTGCGAGCAAGGCCTTGGTTGCTTCGCGTACGCGGCGCTCCAGATCGAGTTCCCGATCGCGATGCTCTGCCTCAAGGTCCTGTAAACGGGAAACCAAGGCGTTGTAGCTGTTGAATGCCGGTCTTGCCAGTTTGGTCGTTCGATTCAGGGTGTCTTCGGGCACGGGGTGAAAATCGCGGGCGCCTAAACGGTTGAGCAGATCCTGAAGATCTCTAAGCGGCTGGCCCGCGCGATCAAGCATCAGCAACAAGGCGATGCCTCCGACGACCGGCAAACCGACCAGCAAAGCCACAGCGAGACGCAATTCGACACGCGTGCTGTCGGCCACCTCGAGCAACAGGCCATCGTGTCGGGCCCGCTCGTCATTGAGCACCTGGCGGACATTGGCCAAAGCCTCGAAAAGTGCGTCCACAGACCCGCTTCCTGTCTGTGTCAGCCGCATGGCAATCGCCGTCAGCCGTCCGTTGGTTTCGGGGTGCAGCGCGCCTTCGACGGATGCAATGTCGACAATCTGCTGTTTGAGCGCTTGCATCTCAGACGCACCGATCTGTGCACCGCGCATGCTGCGCAGCAGTGTCTGTTCCATGTTCAGTCCGACGTCCTGAATTCGCGCTATGTGAGCGAGGTGATGTTGCACCGGACGCAGGCGGTCGAGACTCCGCCAGGACATGGCTACCAATCCGGCCAAGACCATCAGTACAAGGAGTGCCGACAAGCCGATCGGCAGCCAGAAGAATCGTCGCATCGATAGACGGTTAGCGGCCGGCACCTTTGACGAGCGGGCGTCCATTAGATGGCTTGCCCGTCGAGAGCCGGGGCCCGCAGGTAGATTCGGCGGAAAGTCATGCTAGTAGTGTCCGAAGATGCCTCGCGTCGCGAGATGCTGTTGGGGCAATACAACGCAAACAGCGTGCCGTTGCGCGATTCCCGGCTACATCAGCCCCGCTGCACCATCGGGCCCTAGCCTCTGGTGCACCATACCCAACATTTGGTTCATATTCACCAATTGAAATCGGCGGCAAGCTGCGAAGGCGCAATCTGCCCACGGGCTTGATACAGTTCGGCGGAGACGTTGGCCAGCAGCTCGGCATCCGCCATCACAGAACGAATCCAATGCGAGTTCGTGCACCTACTGTCCTGCTCGAACGTTGAGCGGTACTCGGTGCGGCGCTCACGAACTGCCGTCCAACGACACGTGTGCACCGATGTTGTCGATCAGATCGTAGAGTGCCGCGACCGGCGGCTTATCGCGCTCGGCCAGACGCTGCGCGCGCTCGGCCAAGTTGGTACCCCCCTGCAATGTCTTGAGATGCGCAGCGGTTGAGCGTAGCCATTGCCGCGCCATATCCGGCTCGGCCGGCATTGCTTTGATTGCCTCGACCGCGCTCATATAGGCCGAACTCCAGTCGTTGTGCTGGGTGGTGGTCACCCGCTCCACACTGTCCAGGGCACTTTGCATCGCCTCGGTAACCCCCCTCCAGTAAGGCGGATAGGGGTCCAGCGCATTTTCAGCAGCTTGTAGGTCGCCCCGTATCTTGTCGAGCGGCAGTAGCGTGAAGTGACGTGTCAAAATATTTTCAATCTGGCCCAGCGAATCCTGGGCTCGGCTGCGTTCGCCCCGTCGCACCGCCGCGATACCGGTGGCAACCGCCTGCTTGGCAGCATCGTAGTCCGAAGCCGGTATTGATATGCGGTAATCATCCAATTGCGCCTGAAGCGGCAGCCAAAGATGCTGGTTCAAACTTCCGCGTGGCTTGCCTAACTCCACACGAATCGCCGCTGTCTGCTGCATCAGTTTGCGCAGGGAGTTAGGTTGGTACATTGCATCGACAACGCTCTTGGCATTGACCAGGCCCAACCGCGCATCGACTTCATCACGATGTTGCGACGCGTCACGCGCAAGCCGAAGATTCTTGTAAAGTTCGCGCGCTTTGCGCATCGATTCGATACTTACGCCTCGCACGGGTCGCGTGGCCTTCAGCGTATCGACCCCGTCGGTTTCATGCTCGGTAACTGACCAGCGATCGGCCTCGTCGCGTGCCGCGGCCGACTGCCCGACATCTACAGATCGATCACCACGCAGCGGCGCAGGCGCCAGAGGATAAGCTTCCTGGGATGCGGACGACGTCGCAACCCAGCTAAGCATCAAAACACCCGCCGCCAAAAGCGCTTTTACAGAAATATATCTCATTGGACTACTGACCTTCTCTTCGAACTGAATCTCGTTCGCGCCCCCCCTCGCCAACCCAAATACGTAATCTGGTTGGCCGAATGGCGCAGCAACCATGACCGAACTTGCGCCCACTGTTGCGCTTGGATATCACTATGCAATCTGGGCGGTGCAGGATGGGTGCCAAACCAACAGTGGGTGTAGCAGCAGGTATGACAGGCGAGTTGTAGTCGCGAGACGGGCACTATGCCCCAGAATCGATGGCGCATATTCCCCAACATGGCGGCGATCGATACGCCCGTTTGGCTAACCACGATCGACGAGCCAAGCGGCAGGCAGGCTGCGCTAGGCTAGGCCGGGCAGCAGATCCTTCAAACCACCGGTAACGAACTCGATCGCGATGGCCGCTAGCAAGAGCCCCATGATGCGGGTAGCGATATTCAGCCCGGTCGTGCCGAGTAGCGTCGCAAGGCGATCACCCAAGCGCAACGAAAGCCAGACCAGCGCGGCTACCAGCACGACCTCGCCCGCGAGCATCAACTTGCCGGACCAACTCGGTGCGGAATGAGAATAGATGATTACGGTCGATATCGCGCCGGGGCCCGCCAATAGCGGTATGCCCAGCGGCACCACACCCACCTGCTCTTTTGCTTGCGCCTCGCGCGCTTCCTCGTCGGTATGGCGCGCCCCGCTGGCCCGCGCGTGCAGCATAGCGATCGCCATCAACAGGATCAGGATGCCACCCCCAACTTTGAACGCCGAAACACTGATGCCGAACAGCGCCAGCAGCCCCTCGCCAACAAACACCGACAATCCCAATACGATACCCACGGTCAGCGCGGCACGCAGCGCGGTGGCACGTCGTTGTTCCACGTTCTCGCCGCCGGTAAGCGCCGAGAACGCTGAAATCGCCAGTAGCGGGTTAACGATCACGATGAGACCGATCAGCGTATTCATCCAGCTATGCATGTCAGCCCCCAAGATTGTCGCGTTACATCCTGCCAATGGCTATTCGTCAAACCGCACTCCTCCATCAGCTAGCAGAACATACGCCAAGCCGCTCCACCCGTCGCGATTACAACTGATGAATCAACTCACCAAGCCGCGACTCGACCTGGCCGAAGGCCAGCGAATCACCTTGCTGACTGTTGCCGCTGTCCAATGACTTCTCCAGATCGGCAACCTGGGTCGACACTGCCTTTACTGCATCGCGCTTGTCGTCCGATGCCTGTTTCAAGGCAGTATCGAGGTGAGCTCGTGCCTCGGCCAACTCGACTTTGGCGGCGGCTGCATCATTGGCTTTGAAACGATCGATACGGGCGAGAGAAACCTGCAATTTCGCGTCGATCAGATCCTTTTTGACGCCATCGTCGGCGCGGAAACGCTGCCAGCCGGTGCTGATCTGCTCCGCCGAACGTTCCGACATCGCTTTAACACGATGCCAGGTGGTTTCCAGGCGCGACGAGAAGGCACCGTTATCATCGTCAATGATGCTGTGCAGGTCGCGTACCTCGGAGACCAGATCGCCGGCCTGCTCGCGGGTCAGCTTGTCGTCACTGCGTGCAGCTTGTTCGAGAAACTTGACCGCTGCGTTGAGATCGGCCTTGGCGAATGCCCGCTCACCGAGCTCAGATTCCTGCCAGGCGCGATAGAGCGCGGCTTTGGCCTGTGTCAGAGGCGATTGGAACGACATCGATACATAGACCACGCTATCTTCTGCCACAGCCAGCGCCTGGTCTGCCGACGCAGCATCCTGCTTGTCCAGCGAGGCCTTGGCGCGATTCACCAGGCTGCGTGTGCCGCTGAGCGGCAAGTCCGCCTCGACATACAGCAGCGCATCGTCAACGGCCTGGAGTTGTTCGACGGCTTTCGGTTTGTCACCCTTTTTCAATGCCTGTTTGGCGTTGTCCAGGTGCGTTTTGGCCTTCGCCGTTGGCACATAGTCCACCAGTTCTTCGAGCGACGCATAGATCGGCACCAGGTCCGGCAGGACCTCTTCGGTATTCTCATATTCAAGGTGTTTTTTCGCGACCCAGATCCGATCTTTGATCCTCGTCGTCGGCACAGAAGCCTGGATGATGTCGAACAGCCTGTCCGACTGCTGTAATTGCGCCCTGGCCTTGTCGAGGTCTGGGGTCTCACCCTGTAGTGCACCGCGAGCCTCGGCGATATGACGCAGCACCTTGACCGCGGTCGACGAGATGGCAGCTTCATCCTTCGGCGTGATCTGCCGACCAGGAACGACGCTGATCTGTTCATGGATAGCACTGTCGGCAAGCACGGGGCCGGTGGCGATGAGGCTGGCGAGAAGCGCAGCTACCAACGGTTTGCGTTGAAATCGATTGTTCATGGCGGAAGTCTCCCTGTTGATCCACAACAGCCCACGAAGCGGGCTTTCATCGAGACCAAAGCAGCGAGCGTGCCATGCCACTATCGTTCAACTTTTCAGCCATTTAGCAAGGATACCTTGGCGCTGGGCAGGCAGTTGGTGGACGTCCACCACAACCCATGGGGAATAGTCACCAAGGTCTGGAAGCTGGACTATTGCATGTACGCATAGCCCTCTTCCTGTTGCAGGCGAACCAACTCCGCATCGGCCATCGGAACGAGCTTGACGAAGCCATGGATTTCGTTGGGCTCGAAACCATGGCCTTTTGCCGCAACCCGACACATACGGAACTCGATCGGTCCGGCGACCGTCAGACTCTGGGCGCGCTGCATCAGCGCCATGTGCTTGTCGGCGTTCTTTATCGCGAACAAGGGGATCTCGTCGCCGTGCAGCACCACGATGATCGACGCACTGAACGGATCGGCGTTATAGACATTATTCAGAAAACTGACCCTGTCCAACACCTGTTCGAGCGCCTTTGCATCGCGTACTGCAACGTCGTAGACAACCTTTTGCGGCGAATACGCAATGGCCTCGACCTCACCTTTGCCCCATGGCGCCTGTTCGGCCACCACGGGTAGTGAGGCGGCCGCCAGACACGCCAACAAAATGAAACTCGTTAGATAGCTTGTTCGCATCGCATGCTCCTTTTTCTCGTTCCTCGACCCTGTGTTCGCGCGATCAGTGCCGGTGCGCCGGCCTGTCGGATTCGTTGAACGGGATCTGTTTGGCTTCCTTATTGGCTTGACGGGCTGACGGCCGATACACGAAGGCAATGATCGCGA
>MWSC01001274.1_pt1 | contig 9523 bp, 8 predicted proteins | sample 1021911 | NCBI WGS metagenome assembly MWSC01 (sample SAMN06338132, study PRJNA374545) | mollusc metagenome | biome: marine bay; material: sediment; isolation source: gill 70 cm from animal B | host: Kuphus polythalamius | place: Philippines: Mindanao | collected 2011-09-12
CGGTTGGGGCGCAACGCGGACACGCGCAACACTTCGGCGATAACCCCCAGTTCGTGTCCGCACTGTGTACATCGGGTGTTCTCGAAGTAGACGGCGTTGCCGCAGGCGTCGCAGTGAAAGGTTCGCATCGATTCAGTTTGAGTTGACTTGCATACCGCTATGTTAGGGGTGCGGAATAGGCCTCGCCAGTGACACGAAAAAAGACATCACCGATCAACCCCTATTCGCGACCAGGCTCAAGGACCGTATACGGTCGGATAACACCATGCAGTAAAACACTATGCCAAACACGGATATCAGATGTACTGTAGTTACACCAGGGATTGTTGAAAAGGACAGTCTGGAATGAACAACCGCTACTACCCGCTGCTCGTTGCATTGACACTGGCCATTCTCTCTGGCTGCTCAAGTCTCAGCTACCGCGAGCCGGTGCGAATCAGCGTAGCAGGCATCGACCCGTTGCCCAGTGAGGGTCTGGAGGCGCGTTTCGCTATTACGCTACGGGTGCAGAACCCCAACGAGACGGCGCTCGAATTCGACGGTGTGTTCATCGATCTCGAACTGGAAGATCGCAGTTTTGGCAGCGGGGTCAGCGACCAATCGGGTTCTGTGCCGCGCTACGGCGAAAGCCTGGTCACGGTACCCGTGGTGGTTCCGCTCACCTCGATATTGCGCCAGATATTGACTATCGCAGATCGCGAAGGCTCCGCCGAGCGCTTCAGTTACCGGCTACGCGGCCACCTCGGTGGAAACAGCCTGTATCGCGGCATGCGCTTTGACCACGAAGGCGTCTTCGAACTCGGCACACTCTCAACCCAATGAGCATGGCCGCCGAATCTCGGATGTTTGTTGAACCACGGCGATTCAAAGCAAGGGCTGCCGAATCAAGATCAGGCCGGACGACACCCGGTCGTATCGGGCAAGGAACGCTTGCGGAAAGGTGAACGGCATCACCGCATAGCGCGATGCTGCGACAGGGCCACGCAAGGCGAGCGCCACTGACGCTCAAAGCAGCGCTTTCTCCGGATCCACCTTGTTCCATTCTTCCCACTTCCAGCTTCCGAGATCGAACTTAGGCGAGGCATCGAGAAAATCATGCGTGTGCACGACCAGTTGGTCTCGATCGATCAGCACGATCGCGTACGCGGGGGGCTCATGGCTGCCGGCGATAATGTCACCCGATCGGAAGTCCAGCCAGACTTGATGGTTGGTGGCACGCAAGGTACTGAAACCGATGCCTTTCCAGGATCCGCTCAACGGTCGATGCAGATGACCAAAGAACAGGTGGCGCACGTTGTCGTATTCATCCAGCAGCGCCCCCAAGGCGTCGGCATCGTCTTGCCGGATGCCGATATTGTCCATGGCAGCGATGCCGACCTTGAAAGGGGGATGGTGCATGAACAAGAAGGCATCCTGATCCGGGTATGCGTTCAATTGCTCGCGCAACCAGGCTCTCCGCGCTTGGCAGTAAGCGCCCTGGTGCGTGCCGGGCTGTACCGAGTCCAGAACATAGAAACCGCCCGCCGGCGTCTGCACACGGTATTGAACAAACCCGTTATCGTCGACGCCGAGACCCGAAAATCGGTCCAGAAGCAGCACACGGCTGTCATGGTTTCCCATAACGAGGCGGCAGGGTATCGCGAGTGTGTCCAGACATCGCGCAAGTGCCTCGTAGGCTTCGGGCTCGGCAGTATGCGCAAGGTCGCCGGTGATAATGCAGAGATCCGCGTCCGCATGGTCTTGATTGATGCTGGCAATGGCGGCTTGCAATCGGTCAAGGGGGTTCAAGCCGTAAATCTTTCTCCCCGGTTTGCACAAATGGGGATCTGTCAGGTGTATCAGTTTCATATCGCTCGTCGCGAGTCTGTCGACTGCATCTTGTGGAACGCCTTCCCTGGCATGGTTTGCCGGCCAGCTTTCTCCAATACAGACAAGCAAGCTGCCGCGCAGATCCTTTGTTGGAGCAATTCGATCGCTACTTGGTCGCCACCTTCTTCGGCAGCATGCTGCTGACCTCGTCGGCCATCTCCTCTATCACCGCCTGCATGTCGTCCTGCTCGCCTACGACCACCGATTCCATTGCGTCGTAAATGACTTGGGTAACAGCCAGTCCGTTGTCGCCCGGATAGGCGATCCACTCACGCAGCAGCGGCAGTTGGCGGACAGCGGTCTCTTTATTGGGATTCTTCTTGTAGAAGTCGGCAAGAATGATTTCGTTGGCGGCCTTGTTCGGCGGCATGTAGCCGGTTGTTTCCGCCACAGCGGCTGCGCCGACACCCGAGGTGATGAACTTGAGGAACGTCCATGCCGCCTGCAGGCGCTCGGGATCGTCAGAAGTAGAGACCAACATGGCGGCGTTGCCACCGGCCGGCAAACCGATGGGCGGGCCGTCGAAACCCGGCAACTCATTGGTCTTGAGCTCGAAATCACCCTTGGCGCGCTCAACTGCACCCAGAGCGGAAGTAGACCAATACATCATCGCTATCTCGCCAGCCGAGAACGATGCAAGCGCATCCTTCCACGAAAGGTTCTTCATCTCGCAGGTACGGAAGATGTCCTTCATGGTGTTCATGGCGGTCACGCCCTGGGCATTGTCAAAGTTGACCTCGCCGTTCTTGATGATCGGCGTATCCTGGCTCCACAACATGGCCTGCATGAACCAATTGCCGGTTATGTTCCAACCCCAGAAGATCGGATTCTTGACGCCGGACTCCTTCAGCTTCACGCAGGCATCAGTGACCTCATTCCATGTGGTAGGCAGCTTCTCGATACCGGCCTTCTTCATCATGTCCATGTTGTAATAGCCGACGGGCAGCGATACCGAAAACGGCAGCCCATAGACTTCATCGTTGAAAGTTCCCAGGTCCAACATCGCCTTGTGATAGCCGTCCTTTTCAAAGTCAGGCTCCTTGGCAATGTAGGGCTCAAGAGATTTGGCAATACCCTTGTCGACTAAGATCGCCTGGCGATTCAGGCCCTGCATGGTAACGTCCGGCAGATTGCCAGAAACGGCCTCGCGCAGGATCGTATTCGTACCCTCTTCATAGCCTTCGTAAACGGCGCGAAACTTGACCTTGATATCCGGGTGAGCCTTGGAGAAGTCCTTCATGATCTTTTCGTAGGTCACGTCGAACAGATGGGAATAGGGATAACCCACCTCGATCTCCACGGCGCTTGCTCCAGTAGTAAAGGCAGCCAGAATCAGGCCGGACAACAGTTTCTTCATGGGAACCTCCGATCGGTTGTTGGTTGGCACAGTTAGCGCGTCTTTCTCGGTTGCAACGGGGAATAAAGCACCATCAGCTACTTCATTCCGGAGAGCGTGATGCCCTCGATGAACTTCTTTTGCGCCAGTAGAAAGGCAACGATCAGCGGTATGACGATGATCGTTGCGGTGGCCATCATCGGCCCCCAAGCGGAACCATCGGCGCCGCCTCTGAACTCGCGCAATCCCAGCGGCGGGGTAAACAAATCCCGGTCGCCGGTAATCACGACCCGGGGCCAGAAGTAATCATTCCAGTGGGCGACGACTGAAAAGATGGCGAATGCCATCAAAGCCGGAACCGCAGTCGGAAGCATCACCCGCCATACGATGGAAAACTCGCTCATACCGTCCAGCCTGGCCGCGTCGATCAGATCGTCCGGCACCGTTTTGAAGAACTGGCGCATCAAGAAGATGCCGAATACCGAGATGGTCCACGGAATGATCAGCGCGGCGTAGGTATTGGTCAGACCGACCTTGGCCAGCATGATGTACAGCGGCAAGGCAATCGCGTGTACCGGAATCAGCAGACAGAACAAGACCATCGCAAACACCGTCTCCCTGCCCCACCAGCGCAGCTTGGACAAGGCGTAGGCGGCAGGCACCGCGACGAGCACCTGGATCAGAAAGATCGACGCCGTAACAAAGGCGCCATTGAACAAATAGCGCATCAATGGCGCCTTCTTGAAGGCCTGCGAATAGTTGTAGGCGACGGGAGAGCTAGTGCAATCAGCACGGCTTTGGCCGAGCTTGACGCAATATTCGTCCACCATCGGGGCCTGAGCACCTGCGAAACCACCGGTATTGGTTTCGATCTCCTGCGGCGATTTGAGCGAATAGCTCAACATCGTGTAGAACGGCAGGATCACGATGAGCGCGCCGGCGACCAAAATGGCGTGTTTGAACGCTTCTATCACCGGCGACGAGTGATGCTTCATGCGTAGTGCACCCGTCGCTCTACCAACCAGCGCTGAGCCAGCGTGAGCAACATGACGAAAGCGAGAAACAGCACCGTGATCGCCGCCCCCATCCCCACAAGATTGTGTCGGATGGCTTTCTCAAAGATCGCATACATCATCACGTAGGTGCTCTTGACCGGGCCGCCGTGAGTCAGCGCCTCTACCGTGTCGAACACCTGAAATGAACGGATCATAGTGATGGTCACCACAAACACCGTGGTCGGCCCGAGCATCGGCCAGGTAATCAGCCAGAAACGGCTCCACGAAGAACGTACACCGTCCATCTCGGCTGCGGCATACAACTGTCTTGGCACCGAGGTTAGCCCGGCCAGGTACAACACCATGTTGAAACCAAAGGCCTGCCAAACACCGATAAAACACACGGTCCAAAGCGCGTAGTCGCGGTCTCCCAGCCATAGGGGAAAGCCATCGCTACATCCCTTCCCGTACCAACTTGAGACCGGATCGTTGCCATACCAGGCGCCGCTGGCCAGGCTGTATACCCACCCTATGTCGCAGCCGGACGTCAGCGTATCGTTGATAAGCCCGATCGACGGATGCAGCGTGAACTCCCAGACGATCGCCATCGCCAACAACGCTGCCATGACCGGCAAGAAGTAGATGGTTTTGTAGAAGTCACCGCCCCACCGCAGAGAGTTGATCAGCAGCGCCGCACCAAGACCGAGAAACACGGAAACCGGCACCACGACCAAGACATAGGTCAACGTCGCGCCGAGCATCTTTTCGTAAGTCGAACGAGTGAACATCTTCTCGTAGTTTTCACCCCCTACCCAGTCGAAACCGGCGTTGCCCAGGCTGTAGTCGGTAAAGGACAACACCAGGGCCACAATGACGGGGGTGATCAGAATTACCAACATCAGCGCGATAGCAGGGAGCGATAACAGCAGCGCTACGCCTTGATGTCGCCTGTCGACAGCCGGGCTAGGCACGGCGAGCAGCCTCAGGCTGCGCATTGGCGCACGCGGTGACCGCATCGAGACGCCGCCCGTCGATGTCAAAGACCAAGGCGTGTTCGGGTGCAAAATCGAGGAATACACGATCCCCGAGGCGGACCCCCTGGGCGAGCGCGTGGGTCAATCGCAACACGACAGTGTCGTCATGCCCCGCCACCTCAATGTGTACGAATACCTCCGCTCCCAGGTTCTCGAGCAGCCGAACCTCTCCCGAGAACACCGCCCGACCGGGCTCAGCGAGGCGAAGGTTCTCAGGCCTGACCCCCAAATGGACTGTGTCGGAACTGCTTTCACCTACAGTCAGGCCAGTGAAGGTACCGAAGATCTGCACCACACCAGGGCCAGTGACTTCACCGCGAAACAGGTTGATCTTCGGCGAACCGATAAACTCGGCAACACGAACGTCTCTGGGGTCCAGATAGACTTCATTTGGCGTGCCGATCTGAATCAACTCCCCGTCCATCATCACCGCGATACGGTCCGACATGGTCATGGCCTCGGCCTGATCGTGTGTCACATAGATGAAAGTGGACTGCAGCTTGCGATGTAGCTGCGTGATCTCTGCACGCATGTGCACGCGCAACTTGGCGTCCAGATTGGAAAGCGGTTCATCGAACAGGAACGCATCGGGGTCGCGCACAATTGCCCTGCCAACAGCCACGCGCTGCCGCTGACCACCGGAGAGTTGGCTCGGCTTGCGGTCCAGAAGGTCTTGCAGCCCGAGAACCTCTGAAGCCTGCCGGGTACGTTCGGCGATACGGCTCTCTTTACTGCGCGTACCCGGAATCAACCACCGTGCAAGCGGCAGCCGTTGCCACCTGGACAGCCACCGCATCCGCAATGGCACTGCGATGTTGTCGGCGACACTTAGATGCGGATACAGCGCATATGACTGAAAAACCATCGCCAGGTCCCGCTCGCTCGGGCGAACCTTGTCGACTACCCGTTCGCCAATGACCACACTGCCTTTCGTCTGCTCTTCCAGACCGGCGACGACACGCAGCAACGTGGATTTTCCGCAGCCGGATGGCCCCACGAGAGTTAGAAACTCGCCATCGATGATGTCGAGATCGACACGCTTCAGCACCTCGGTTGTGCCGAACCGTTTGGAGATGCCATGTAACTTGAGGCTTGCCATATGCATCCAGTACCAGCACAGCTAGCGGATCTGATAGAAGCGAGCCTACAGATGGCGAATGAACCGCAGGTTAAGTTTCAGTGAAACTTTTTGTTCGTAATATCAGTGTTACTAATAGATTCTTTAATGCCGAACGATCTGCTGTAACTCGGCTGTCGCATACCACGTTGGGCGTATATGAAGATTTCCAGACACCAGGTCATTGCGTTTGCCGCCGTCGGCAAAAAAAAGAGCTTCTCGGCCGCCGCGAAGCACCTCGGCATCGGCCAGAGTGCGGTTACGCAACACATCGCCGCCCTTGAGCAGGCAATCGGCAGCAAACTATTTGTGCGCTCACGCTCGGGCGCCGAATTGACTGCGATGGGAAGGGATCTGTATGCCGTTGCCGACAAGATTCGAGTGCTCGAAGAGCTGTTTCTTGAGCGCGCCTATCAATACGGTTCGTTGGACGTCGGACATCTGTCAGTCTGCGTCAGCACCCCACGACCGGCTATCGCCATTGTCTCCGCTTATCAGAGGGCCTATCCGGGCGTGAAGGTCGATTTGGTAACGTCACCGTGGATGGAAGCAATCAACAAGGTTCGCAATCGCGAGGTTGACCTGGCGATCGTCATCACGCCTGAGCGCACCGATGGCCTTTTCTCAGTTGAGATCGAACGCCGCCCTTTCGTGGCTCTGGTACCGGTTCAACACCCGTTCGCCAAGCGCAAATCGATACGGCTTGCAGAACTTACGCAAGAAGCGTTCATCATGCTCACCGAAACCAGCTATACGCGCTACGCGGTAAACAAAAAGATGAAGGCGAGCGGTTTGGTTCCGCAGGTCGTGTTTACCATCAGTAGCTATGAGATGGTGTTTGAGGCTGTGGCCAACAATCTCGGCGTATCGATTGCGCTCGACGGCGCAATAACGCGATTCAACGAGGTGGCTACCGTACCGATCGAGGAGTTCACGGAGCTGCACGCGTACACTGTCGTTTGCGCCGAAGACAACGCTAATCTCCGCCTGATTCAAGGATTCCTCGAGCTGGCGAAAGAGCAGGCAAAATGAGCAGCGCCAAGCAGTGATGCATGTTGCCCGAATGCCGTCCAAGCACAACCGGCGCACAAGGTATCGATGCCCACTTTGCGCTGGGCTATCGAAACAGCCCAACAAAAGCTGGCCGACTCGATCGAGTCGGCCAGCGAACGTGATATCCGATATTCGCTGACGAACGAATGCCGGATCAGCCAGCAACTAGGATGTGACGTCGTCAGGGCACGGCTGCCCAGCCTCCGCCAACATCTCTCGCACAACCGAGATCTCGTCGGGAAACTCCCGTTCGATCTCGGCCATTTCGTCACAATTGATTTCACACATGATGCTCTACCTCGTTTGAAATGACGTATGGAAAGAATTCGATTCGGCGCATTGCGGGGTCGGTCGGGGAGAGTTGCGTCGATGTGGCGAGGTCATAATTGCAAAGCGATGTAGCCTGCAACGCCTGGTGGCGGCGTTCCCGTCAACGCCTAAGGAAAGATCGCCACTCATAGAAGAAAAAATCTGTCTTCCCAAACAAGCTACTGCTCCTCGCAACCGGCGACATGCACGTGTTGCGCGCCAGGCTCTGTTGAACCGCGCATGCCTTTGCCGTTTACCGACATCGACCGAATCTGGAAAGAACCCGTACGACGTCGTTCTTGCTGTCGACCTGTATTTAGGCACAAGACAGCATCTGCAAAACGAGAAGCGAAGCCGGGTTTGCGGCAAGCTGCCTACTTGTCGCTACACGGAGGTGGGGAGTTGTGACTGAATGAACACGCAGACTGTGGAATGGCGCAATCAGAAGATGCTCAACAGGCCGATGAATACCGGCTTCAGCCGATTGCTTATGACCGGTCGGTGCCAATCGCAATACCGTTTCGGTCAGCGTGGCACCTGCTAGTCGAATACCGACTTGATGCCTTTGAGCATGCGATCGGGAATGTCTTTGCTGGCATCCGTCCGCTGCCGGAGCGCCAGCAGTCTCGCGTTATTCGGCTGTACCCTCAATCCTGCACGTACAAAGCGTTTGGCTTTTGTATAGTTGTACTTACCGAGTTGCCACTCGGCCAGGTTCGCGTAGCGGTCGGCGATCTTGCGAATGCCTTGCAGGGCCGTCGGGTGTTGAGGATCGAGTGCCAGTACCCGCCGATAGTAGGTATAGGCATTGTCGTCTTTCGGCACCGTCAGGTTGTTCGCTGCCATTGCCTTCTCGGCCTTTGACAGATTTTTCTCGATCTCTGCATTGCGCGATTCATTGAGTTCGCGCTGCAGGGTAAGCAGACGCGGATGGTCCGGCTGCACGCCAAGGCCTTTCTGCAGATAGTCGTCGGCCTTTTGATAGTGACGTCTTTCGAACTGTCGCGCCGCCATGTCGGCGTAGCGATCGGCGATGGCCGCTAACCCGTCCTCTGCCTGCGCATGCTGCGGGTCCGCCGCCAACACCTGCCGGAAATAGAAATGGGCGTTGTCGTCAGGCGGTACCGTGAGCCTGTCTTCGGCCATCGCGACGTGAGCAAGCTGCAGGTTCCGCTCGATGTCGGGATGCAGCTCTACAGGGGCGGCGACTGAAGGCGCCGGGACGGGATCGAGTGCAGGTGCGGATACAGACGCAGGCACAGGTTCGGATGTAGGTGCTGGTGCAGGTACAAGTTCAGATTCAGGTGTCGGCTGACTTTGCGGAATCGGATAGAACGCCCATATCAGACCGGTCAACACAACCAGCGACACCCCCGTCAGCCATAGGCGGCTGAACACAGACCGCGACCGCCGAGCTGCGTTCACCGCAGCGCCGGAGCTTTCATCAGGGGCCGCGCCCGCGGTTAGCGATGCTACGTCCAGCGACGAAAGTTGAACGGTCTTGGTCGGTTCGCTCTCGCTAACTTCGGTGCGGTGCTTTTCATCGGTCTTCGGCGACGCCGTTGACACGGTCGGCGAAGCAGCCGGATCGATATCCATTTCCTCGATAAAGGCGACGAGTTCGCGCGCCGATGCGAACCGATCGTTCGGATCTTTTGCGATCATTCGGTCGAGCAGACGCTGATACCCTTCCAGCGCGGTCGGCAATGCCGGGATCGGCGCAGTGATATGCGCCATAACGGCCTCAATGTAAGAGTCGCGCCGATAGGGTTTCTTACCGGTCAACATCTCATGCAGGACGACACCGAGG
>MWSC01004158.1_pt1 | contig 9424 bp, 5 predicted proteins | sample 1021911 | NCBI WGS metagenome assembly MWSC01 (sample SAMN06338132, study PRJNA374545) | mollusc metagenome | biome: marine bay; material: sediment; isolation source: gill 70 cm from animal B | host: Kuphus polythalamius | place: Philippines: Mindanao | collected 2011-09-12
GGCGGTGTAATCGGCCCGGGCAGCACCTTGATCTTCGATGTGGAACTACTTGGCATCAACGAGTAAGCCGTGCGCCATACTAGCCCAGCAAAAAATGGGTTCTGACCCCGTTTACTTCAACAAGCTAACCGACTCGACATACACCCTACTTTGCAAGCATTTCTGAGACTCACTACCGTCAGTGCAAAACAACCTGCTCTATCTCGGAATCACCTAATTGCATCAGATGCGTGAACACCTGGTCTGCTTTCACGTTCAGCTCGTCGTCCTCGTAAAGGCCCTGAGGCATAGAAGCCAGGAGATGATCGATTATCTCGATCTTTATCTGCGCCTGCGCTGTCGCCTTCTCCTTGAAGTTCTCTATGCGCAGCTTTCCTGCCGCTAGGCTGTCCATCAACTCACGAGCTACTTGCTTGACTTCCTCCCGCTCCTTGGCACTCAGCTTATCCTTTTGGAGCATGTCGAACACAGCAAGCTGCTGTTGGTTATCCAATCCTTCTCGCAGGAAGCGTTTCTCCTCTTCAGTGAGTTGAGCATTGACAGCGTTGAGCTCATCGAACACACGCTGGACCTCGACCTTGTCCTTATCGTTGTTGTATTCATCGATGATCGCCTGGTACTTCTCATACAGATCAGCCCGACTAGGGTTTTGCCTCATCATCGCTTGCAGGCGACTTTCGATCTTTTCCTGCAAATTCATCAACTTAATATTTGGGCAATTCGATTCGAACTCTGCCTTTAATCTCTGGAGATCGATATGGGAGAGGTCGTAGCGCGCTGGTTGTTCATTGACTTTTGGCTTCTCCGTATCCACAGCCATATCGACGACATCGTAGAGCGCTTGCAGCATATCCGACACGTCCGGAGTATCTCTACTGTCCTGGATAAAGCGGTAGATACTGCTTATCGCGTTCTCCTGCTTGTCGTATTCGAACAGACCAGGATGGGGGAATAAACCGCGCAGCCGCCCATCCACATCTTCTGCCAAAACCTCGAAGGTCTTACGGCGTTCAGGGGTTTCGACCACAACATTTGCTGCTTGCATGATCAACGCCTGCTTATTGAAACCTGTTGCATCGATCAGGGGCTGGATCTGGAAGCCCACACCGTCTAAAAAGTCGATAACAGCACTGACCGCTTCTCCGTACTCTGCCAAGGCTTCACCATCATCCCGCAGCGTCTGTGACTCGTCGCCTTTCCCAGTCCGATCTCCTTGAGCGAAGGTCGCAAGTGCTTTCCGCAGACTTTTGAGCATGCCATTATAGTCGATGATCAGTCCGTGCTTTTTGCCGCTAGTGACGCGGTTAACCCGCGCTATAGCCTGCATCAGGGTATGACCCTTCATGGGCTTGTCGAGATAAAGCGTCGCTAGGGGTTTCACATCGAAGCCTGTCAGCCACATGGCGCATACGATGGCAACGCGAAAAGGATGATCCTTCTTCTTGAATTCCTTTTCCAAATCCCGATTAACCATCTTCTCCCGATGCGGGGTGATATCCAGCGTCTGGGCAGGATCTACATCCGACTGCCATTTCTTGAACTCTTCAATCTCCCCCTGTTCTTGCGAAACGACCACGCACATCTCCGTTTCCGCCATCCAGTCGACTCGCTCGCGCTGGTTCTTGGTAAAACGGTCGGGCAACTTACCCTTAGCAGCAAAGCGTGCCTCCTCCTTGGCTACTTTGGCTTCCAATTCCGCCTGTGTTTGCTGCCAATAGTGCTGGATCAGGTCATGCGTGCGCACACAGGTGATCTTATCCATGAACACCAGCATCGCCTTGCCCGTCTTTTGGCGCTGCGAATAGTGCGCAACAAAATCCTCTGCAATACGATGCAGCCGGGTTCCAGAAGTCAGCACGGGATAGTCCCGCGCAAGTTCTCGATAGAGCTTTTCTTCTTCCTCTGGCGTTAACTCTCCCGCCTCTTTCGCCTGTTCGATGCGCTCAGCAATCCGTTTGTTGATGTCTTCATCAACAATCTTCAGTTTGTCTCCACGGTTCTCGTAGAACAACGGCAGAGTGGCCCCGTCGGCGACAGCCCGTTGGAAGTCGTAGACTGACACATAGTCCCCAAATACCTCGCGGGTAAGCTGCTTTTCCGTGTTGTTGATCAGGGGCGTGCCCGTAAATCCGATGAACTTGGCGTGTGGTAGTGCCTTGCGCATATTCATGGCGAAACGACCGTATTGCGTGCGGTGCGCCTCGTCAGAAATAACGATCACGTTATCTCGCTCCGTGTACGGCTCATCAACCCGCTGATGGAACTTATGAATTAGGCTGAACACGTAGCGGTGATCTGCCTTCAACAACTTCTCCAGTTGATCGCCGCTACGTGCCATTGCCTTCTTGTTCGTAGCGGCACCACTGTTGGTGAAGGTGCCAAAAATCTGCTCATCGAGTTCTTTGCGGTCAGTCATCACCACAAAGGTGTAGCCTGCTGATACCTTGCGTTGGACCTTCTCAGACAAGAACACCATGGAGTAGGACTTGCCAGATCCTTGGGTATGCCAGAATACGCCCAGCTTCCCCTCCTTCACTTCCTTGGCAATCTTCTTGTCAGTGGAAGTGAGGCGCTCGATGACGCGATTCACACCCAGGTATTGATGATTACGGGCGATAATCTTGGCGACGTCACCTTCTGAGTGGTCAAACAGGATGAAGTTCTCAACGATGTCCAGCAGCGCATCCCTGGCCAGCATGCCGCGAAGCAGGATAGGCAGCAGCGGCTGAGTCTTGCCAGGCTCCGGATCATCCTCATCCAGACGCTTCCAGCGGTAGAAATGCTCTAGGGTCGAGGTGAGAGAACCAAACTGGGCATCTGCGCCATTGGAGATAATGATTAGAGAATTCCAGTGGAACAGCTGCGGGATGGTATCCAGGTAGTCCCGATAGTTCTTCTTGTAGGCGTTATCGACGTGGACCTCGAAGCGCTTCAACTCGATGAATACCAATGGCAATCCATTGACGAAGCCGATCACATCGGGCCTCCGTCGATGGAGCCGCCCCTTCACCCAGAGCTCCCGCACCACCTTAAATTCGTTGTTAGCTGGGTTATCGAAGTCGATTAGAAACAGGCGCTCATCGACCACCCGACCATCGTCATGGCGCACTCTCTCTACCAGCACACCCTCACGCAATAGCTGGTACTTTTCCTCGTTTATCTGCAGCAGCCCTTTGGTGGCGTCATCCGCCAGGGCAATTCGCGTCGCCTGTTCATAAGCCTGTTCTGGCAGATTAGGATTGATGCGGCGCAATGCAGCATCCAGGTCACGAATCAGTACCGTCTCGGTGTCATCACTTCGCCCAAGCAGACTACTCGCCCCGAACCCCTCCTCATTGAAGGCCATGAAGGATTTCCACCGCAGCTCATCCTGCATAAACGCGGCGGTAGGCTCCTGCACCAGGATATCTTCGGAATAGTCTTTACGAGCCATCGTTATTCTGCTTCCTTGTTCATGGTTGCCACCAGTGAGTTGATATCAAGCTGGCCAGACATCAGTTTTGGCAGGAGTTGGTCACGGGCTTGTTTGAGTAAATCATTCTGTATTGCCATATTTTTCATTTGAGCAAACAGCAACTCTACCCTTTCACAGAACTCACCCAGGATGGTGCTTTCAGGCCACAGAATATCCATAGCATTGAACTTTGTTTTAGAGAGCTCTTTAAAGGTAGCCCCAGTAGCTAGACCAAGCATCTCATCAACCCTTTCTCGAAGGTTAGAAAGCAGATACATCCTGCTCCCACCCTCGATAGGAACGATCGATATAAAACCTTGATTGGTACAGACCGGCCGATCGGGAATAGCAAAATAGCCAATACTAGCTCTGCTCGTCATCAGAACCGCTTCAGGAGGCAGTAATTTTGCCGACGAGTTTTCAAGCCCCATTTCTGTAATCGTCCTATCCGACTCAGAAAGGAAAAGGCTATCGTTTTTCGTCACATCAGTTGGGGTGACCCATGTGATATCGCCTCCCCAATACTCCGGCCTTTTTGTGGAAGGCGTCCCACCTCCTACAGCCAAACAGACGCCTTTGAATGTCTTTCTCTCCCACCCCTCTGGCACTCCATCCACCACCGGCAGCTGCTCATGGCCGGGGAAGCGCAGATGGACAAACCACTCGCGATAGAGATTCCGGACTAACTCTTCTAGCAATTGGATGCGGCGCTGGTTGGCAAGAATCAAGTCATCGTAGTTCTTTAGACACTCGACAATATCATCTTGCAATGCTTTTTCTGGTGCGACTACGCGCACCCTTTTTAAGTCACTTCCCCTAATGCCTTTAACTGATGTGCCATTGACAATGGCCTTTATCCTAGCCCTTCCTTGAGGCGATCTAAAATAATAGAAATAGAACATTGGGTTAGACCTTGCAGCATCTAGCCGCACTCGAATAATCGATGATTCAAAGGTCATCGTTGATGTCGGAAGATCAACTATTGAACATTTGCCAGCGCCTTCTTCCACAAGTGAACGGCGACCAAACAATAAATCGCCATCGGCCAAACCAGATTTACCTAATTCATCGTCGCTCATCTGGATCATCTTCATCGGCTGACCAGATATTCGTTCATAGGCAAATAGCTCCCCCATATTTACGATCGGCACACCACTTCCGTGAAATTGCTTTGCCTTGTATACGCCATTTCTACTCGGAACCTGATATAGGCTTTCAAACTCGCATTCTGCCCAGCTCATTCCACCAGCCCCGCAATATTGAGCTGGATCTGGCCTGCCAGCCGCTCGGCCTGTTCGTTAAGCTCGGCTAATTCGCTGTGGATCTCCCGCATCCGTTCGACAAAGTCCTCTTCATCCTCTTCTTCTGCTGGAGCCACACCTACATAGCGCCCCGGCGTCAAGGACCAGTCATTGGCAGCGACCTCCTCAATCGTGACCGACCTACAGAGGCCCGGCACATCATCAAAGACTGCCTCGGGGAAGCGGCTATGCAGCCAATGAGCCTGGGCAATGAAGTAGGCTACTTGCTTCATGGCCTGCAACGTCAGATCTCTTACCGTCGGCTCTTCATTCTTGCTGCTGTCTGCTACCAATAGCTGACGTTTCAGAATGCGAGCCTCACGACCGTCATAGGCACCGCTCTGTCGGGCACGCAGCTGCTTTTCTGCTTGCTCGATCAACTTCAATGCCGCCTTGTGGCGGGCCTCTAGCTGTTGAATACCGGCTTTTAGAACCGGGCGGATTTCTTCCAGCTGCTGCTGTAGTTCGGTCTGGCCGTCATGACTGGCCAGGTCTGCTCGTTCAATAGCCTCGCGACCCTGCTGGACCTTGTGGATCAGATCCTCTAGCCATTCGGACTGGATATCAGCCTTTAAGGCTTGCAGCTGGTCGCCAAAGGCCTGCCACACGTCGTCACCGACAAGCGCCTCATCCGGCCGTTCGTGGTTGTGGCTGTCCAGATCGGTGTTTTCCCAGAACGCCCTCAGCAGCTCAGCGATCGCCTTGATCTGTTGGCTGTCCTCTTCCAGTCGCTGCGGACATTCCGCGAGCCATTCATCGACCTGTTGTTGATAGTCGGCCACCAGGGCAAGGAATTTTTCCTGCTCCCCCCGGTGCAGCCAGGTAATCGCGGTCAGATTGAGCAGCTGCTCGTCAGTAAAGACATGGGAGCGAGCCGATACCACGTGGTAAATGTTGCGCGCATCGATCATCAGCACCCGGTCCTGGTTAACCTCCGCCTTGGCCTTGTCGAAGAACCAGAGGGTGCAGGGTAAGCTGCGGGTGTAGAAGAATTTGTTGCCAATGCCCATCATCACATCCACATGGCCGGTTTTAACCAGCTGTTCGCGGATATCCTTGTCTTTATGGCCGGCGTCGCTAGCACTGGAAGCCATAACGAAGCCAGCACGCCCCTGTTCACTCAGGTAGCTATAGAAGTATTGGATCCACAGGCTATTGGCGTTGGAGATGGCTCCCGTCTTGGCATTGGTACCGGGCAGGCCAAAAGGCAGCCGGCCTTGTTCATCCACCTGCTTCTCTGTCTTCTTCTTGTCCACACCGTCGACATTGAACGGGGGATTGGCCATGACGTAGTCACATTCGCCAATCATGCTCTCCCACTCATCGTAAAAGGTGTTGCCCTGCCGAATGTTGGTGGCATCCAGCCCATGAACCACCATGTTCATGCGGGCTAGCTTGGTGTTGGTGTCCGACTTCTCTTGGCCGTAGAAGGTGACTTGCTCATTCACATGCTGATGCAAAACATCTTCAATAAAGTGGCCTGTCTGGACGAACATACCTGCCGAGCCACAGGCCGGATCCAGCACCTTTCCGTGATTCGGCTCGATGATGTTCACGATCATCCGCACCAGGCTTGGCGGGGTGAAGAATTCACCGCCCTCCTGCGCACCGGTCTGGGCAAACTTGTTAAGAAAGTATTCGTAGATACGCCCGAAGACATCGCCAGTCTCCTGCTTGAGGGCATCACGATTAAAGATCTTGATCAGCTCTGCCAACAGACTAGGCTCGAAGGCCGTATAACCCCGAGGCAGGGCGCCCTTCAGGACCTCGTACTCGGCTTCGATGGCATCCATCGCTTCATCGATTTTCCCGCCAAGCTTCCCATCGCTGGGCAACTCAACGAGGAAGTCATAACTGGCTTCTGGTGGTAAGTAAATTGCCGCCTCACCGACGAAATCTTCCTTACGCGGTTCCCGCAACGGTTTCCCATCACGCTTTGGTATCCGTTCCAGCACCTTTTGCAATACGCCTTTGTAGCGGTTGTCCGCATGGCGAAGAAAAATCAGCCCAAGAACCGGCATCGAGTATTCGGTAGCGGTTAGCTTGGAATTGGCACGCAGCTGGTCAGCGGCTTCCCAGAGTTCGTCTTCTAACTGTTTGATGTTCACTATTGACCCTTGATGGAGCACTTAAGCGGTCCAGAACTTCTCTTTGAGATCGGCAATGTTCTCCTGGATAGTCTCGATCTCTCTGTACAAACGCTTGATCTCTTCGTGATTCTGAATAATCGCCGACTGTTCCTGAGCACTCGGCACCACAACAGGCAATGAGCTGATGTCTTGCATTTTGATCATCTGAACTGTCGCACCTGCCGCCTTCGATTTGATTAATGTTTGGACCAAGCTCGAAGCCAGGTAGCTATACAGCACAACAGGATCTGTGATGGGCGAGTTCGGTTTTAGCCTGAGGATCACGAAGGATTGACCAGCAATAAGATTCCGTGGCGCATCTTCCGGCACGATCGCAACACGTCCTATACTCCCCTTTGCTGCCAGGACTACATCACCAGACCTCAGGCGCTGCTTATCGATGCGGTGGAGCACATATTCGTCCACTTTGGTTTCCTTGCCCGACCTCCCGAGAAAACCTGTCAACTCGATGTTTGATGGATTCACTTCGCTGACTTCAACGCCGTCTTCTACAGCTTTCGTCGCCTGCGCTCTCACAATCGTGACGAGATGCTGCAGTTCGACGACTTCCTTGTTTCTGAAGAAAGCCTGCAGGCCTCTTTCTTCTGGTAACAATACATATCGACTTACGTCGAGGTTGTAGTCATTCGCTGCCAATTCTTGTGTCTCTACCACTCGGCAGACGTCACCTTCTGAACAGTCCTTGATCAGAGAGACAATGTCCTTCTTAGCTTTCAGTACGCTGAGTGAGCGCGATGCGCCTTCAAAAAATCTCTCCCCTGAAGCATCGACGAATACCACCTGCTCATGATGCTTGTCTTTATCGAGTACAAGGAGGTTAGGCGCGACAGATGTAGCTCTAAACAACTTATTCGGAAGCCGAATCACAGCACGGACGTAGCCTTTGTCTACCAGGTACCGCTTCAGATCACGGTCGGTTCCCGCGGTTTTGAACAAGAATCCAGGCGCCACGACTGCTACAACGCTGTCTCTAACCAGCTTAAGCGCATACTGGATGTATAGTGATTCGACACTGGTTGGTCGGATCTGCAGGGGAAGATATTCCCAGCGCTGCTTTGCTTCTTGGCTAGCCCTCATTCCCCAAGGGGTATGAACGACGGCTTTCGAATAGCGATCTGCCGAAAAGTCTATCGATTCAAAGCCGGTTGTCGGGGCAACTCTGGTGTCGACTTCGGCATCAGCAATTCGAAGAACAATTTCCGCGATGTAATCCGGGCGAAAGCTTTCCCAGGTCAAGCGGCTCACCAGGCGTGACAGCTCCAAGTTCAAGCCGATCAAGGATGCACCTGCGCAAAGGACATGATCATCCAGTTGGATACCGAGCACATCGGAAATCAAGCAGGCCAATTCTCGCGGAATAGATGCCGGTTCGTACCGAGCACTCTCGTTCAATAGTTCGACCAGCTCCCAGGCAAGCTCAACATCTGGCAATTCTCGGCACAGCTGCTCAGCTAGCTTTATAGCGTCAGTAAACTGATGCTCATTGGCATCGCCCGAAAACACTTTTTCGAGATTGTCAGTGCGCCACCCCGTTCCTTCGAAGATGCTCGATGCTACGGATAACCTTTCCTGGTTTGATATGCTCGAAACGAGCTCTTGCCAATGCGGCCTCTCCGCTAAGGAGTCTGCGGATCGGATTCTGAGTCCCAAAATCTCCACGAGCGCCAAAACAACATCCTCGGCCCTGCTATGCCCGCGAAAGGCATCGATAAGTCGGCGGTACTGCCGAACTATCATGCGATCTTTATTCGTACTTTGCGTCATTCGCCGCCGCTCCTCGCTGGAAGCTGTCTAAGGCATACGCAGTAATCAAGGCGCCATCCACTTCTACAAGTACGAGCCCTCCACGAGAGCGTGCTTTTCGCAGCTCATGCAGGAGCCTTGTCATTTCTTCACCTACCGCATCGCACGCCTTGCGGTTGAGAAGAATCTTGTCGCCCCGTCTCACACCAAATGCTTTAACAAGCTCAAGCACCCGCTCCTTGATGCTGCGCTGCGACAGTCGCTTCTGGATATGTCGTGTCTTTCCCATGGTCGCCTCCTTTGTGCCTCCGATGAGCGAATAGTAGATGTGATCACGGCCTGCGTCAAGTAATCACAGCCTGATTATTTGACTACTGCCAGGATTTTTATATTCGGCTGTGAAAACCTATATGGCAGCCAACTAGATTACAAACACTTAGCGTGAGCCTGGGGAGGCCCTCCTCCTGAGAGCTACCGGACGCGCTCAATCGATCTGATGGGTTCTCCGGCATGTACCGCCGCGAAAATCGAAGAGAGTTCGAATTACTCCTCGAAAAACCTAACGCCATGATTACCGTGGGCATTCCCAGGCCACTGCTTCATAATCGTCTGAAATCTTTCAGGAACACCAGGACACCCCCTTGAGCCACCGTCCGAGGAAAAGGTTCGGCCAAAATTTTCTGCAAGACGACAGCGTGATCGAGCGCATAGTCGGCTACGTGAACCCGCAGCCGGGCGAGCGCATTGTCGAGATCGGTCCAGGCCAAGGCGCGTTG
>MWSC01003355.1_pt1 | contig 9345 bp, 3 predicted proteins | sample 1021911 | NCBI WGS metagenome assembly MWSC01 (sample SAMN06338132, study PRJNA374545) | mollusc metagenome | biome: marine bay; material: sediment; isolation source: gill 70 cm from animal B | host: Kuphus polythalamius | place: Philippines: Mindanao | collected 2011-09-12
TTGTTGTCGCTCGCCATGCGCACGATACCCATCGGCACCGCCTATGCGGTGTGGAGTGGCATCGGCGCAGCGATGCTCGCGATCTACGGCATCAGCTTTTTGGGTGAATCGGCCAGCTTCATGCGACTGGCCTGCATCGGATTAATCATCATCGGTGTCGGTGGGTTGAAGTATTTCGCCTGAGGTCGACACTTCGAATCCAATGCCCTCTCCCGACGGACCAAAGCAAACTGATCGGCAAAACAAGATCAGGCACATGCCAACATGAACCCCTCGGCTGTCGGCTGATAGTCCCTAGACCCTAGGTTGCAGCAGGAGAATAACGACGCAAGCTGATCAACAGGTCAAAGCTCATGAACTGCCGCAAGAATGTCTCCATTCATAATCAACGATCAAGAACTCTGACCCTTGATACGCGTGCTACCTAATGCTTCGCACGCATGGGTGAATAGCCGAACTGGCAAGTGCGTCCTCTACGTGAGGGCCATGTCCCTCGTGTCCAGACGACCGCATTCACGGTCCTCACTGATACCACCGGTACCTAGCACGCTAGACAACAGGTAGCTACTCGCCAGGCATTTCTCGATGCCCCCGTTCGGACGATTTGTTGTCCTGGCCGTGTGGAATGCGCTACCCTCGCTGGTCAGAAAGGCGCCGCAATCGAAGCGCCTAGCGGGTAGTACCAGGATCGCCAAAGGCGGCCGGGTGATGTACTCGCCTACAAGATCGACGTTGTCGAGCAACAGCTGTCTCTGCTTGGTCGTGACCACTCGTCAGTCAAGATCAGAGAGTCGCATGTGCCGCCAAAATAACAGTCTAAGCCGATTGGTTCATCCACCTAGAAGGCCACTGCGACGGCATCGTGTTGGGCTGCACGCCGCCTTCCTCCTCGGCCTCATCTGCGCATCCCCTTCCCGTCTGCTGGCTGACTGCACACCATCTCCGACGAACACCGCCGACGACATCACCTGTTCCACATCGACCGGCATTGCGCTCGATGCACTCGGTGGCAACGATCGCGTGGAAGTAAGGATGGACGGCGGTATATACGTCGTCCACAACATTGACGGATTGTTTTTCGAAACATCGGCCATCGCACTGAGCGGCGGCGATGGCGATGACACCGTGATCAACCGTGGCGTGATCGATCTTGATGCCGACACCTCTGCCCTAGGTGTCTTGTTGACGCCGGCGCGTGCGCGCCTCGACGCCGTCGGTATCGCCACCGGCGGCGGAGCCGACCGGGTGACCAACGCCCGCACCGTTAACGTCGACGGCAAGTCAACCGCAAAGGCGCTGGGCCCCTGGAAAGGCAGCGGCAAATCCGTGCTGTTGACGACCGCGGAGGCATTGGTAAATGCGATCGGGATACGCGGCGACGGCGACGTGTTGATGTTCGACAACGCGGCGACCGGGCAGTTGACCGTCAAAGCCAACGCGGTTGTGACCAAGGGCGTGGCATCGCTGACGAGTAACGGCCTGTCGGTGACCACGGACATGTTCTGGGATGACGGCATGGAGGCAAGCGCATTGGCGACGGGCGTCGCAGGCACGGGCGGCGATGACACGCTGGTGCATGCCGGTACGCAGTCAGTCATCGCCGATGCCGATGCCGGTTCTCTGACCGTAACCGGTCACCACGACGGCCTCGCTGTGTCGATCAATACCCAGACATCGACCGCGGTGGCCAGCGGCATGACCACGGGCGACGGCGTCGACGCTATCTCAAGTACCGGGATGCTGACCACCACGGCCGATGCGTGGGCTGGCGCTCTGTCCGTAGCTGACATCACGGCCAGGAAGGAAGCCGATGGGGTCGTGCGGGCTTTCATGAGCAACACCGCCGACGCCCAATCCACTGCCATCGACGGACGCGGACAGGGCAGCAAGACGATCGCCACCAGTGGTGCGTTGACCGTTGTGGCACACGCCGAGGCCCACGGGGTCGAGACCAGCTGGACACCGGAGTCGGAAGGTAGCGATGTGGCTGGCTGGATCGACACATTGGTCAGCCCCTTTGCCGAGGCCGGGCTGGACTTTGTGCTCGGCTACGAGGCCGGCACCCTGGCGAAGGCCGAGGCCGCCGGCATTCTAGGCGGCGACTCGAATGACACTGTCATCAACAATGCCGCGCTGGAGATTGACGCCGAAGCGCTGGCGATCCAGCTCAGCATATCCGTTGACGGTGGCAAGCTCAGCAGCACGTTCAAGCAGGCCGTGGGCGAAGCCGCGCTGGCATTGGCCGCCAACGGCGCCGCGCTGCTGCTCGACAATGACGCCGGCGACCGGCCTACCGCGTTCGCTACGGCCATTGCCGGAGGCGCCGGGAGCGACATCATCGACAATCGCGGCAGCATCCGGTTGGACAGCGACGCCCGGGCCAGCAGCACTTCGCTCACCCTGACCGACGAGGGTATCGACGTCGACTTCGTTACGTCGGTATTCGATGCCGGCACCGGCGCCACTGCGCAGGCACTTGGCCTCGATGGCGGCAGCGGTGCCGACAGAATCAGCAATCACGGCAGCATCGATGTCGGTGCCTTCTCGCTTGCCAATGGCAACAGCGTCGCCGTCACCAACAAAGGCATGGGCCAGTCCACCGTTTCGGCCAACGCAACGGCATCCACAAGCGCCATCAGTGGGGGCGCAAATGGCGACGCACTGAGCAACTGGGGTCTGGTTACCGCGCGGGCCGACAGCGAAGCGCTATCGGTTGGATTGTCGGCAACCGTCAATGTCGGCGCGTCACTGGCGCTGGATTCAGTGTTCGACGGCGGCACCCACGCCAATGCGACGGCAAGAGGGTTCAGCGGGGGTGACGGCGGGGATACCCTGTCGCACGCGGGTGGCATCGTCGATGTCGATGCCGATGCCCACGCGTTTTCCGAGCGGCTGTCGGGCTCGACGCGCGGGATAGCGGTGTCATCGACGACATCGACCGCTGTCGCGATGGCATTTGGCTTGGACGGTGGTGATGGCGCCGACGTTCTTCAGGCTGATTCACCGATCTCGGTCGATGCACGCTCGCGAGCCGAATCGATCGGTATGTCCTTATCCGGAACCGGCGTTTCGCTCAGCTTCGATGCGGTCTGGGACGGCGGCACCGGCGCGACCAGCACGGCTGTCGGTCTCGCCGGCGGCGACGGCGCCGATCGCATCGATAACCGCACCATGGTCCAGGTCGGCAAGGGTATTGAAATCGATGCCCAGGCGATCAGCATCGGCGTCGCCGCCACCATCGATATCAAGATGCCGGGGATCGCCGCGGTCGCCGTCACATCGACCGGGAGCGCGCAATTCACCGGTATCGATGGCGGCAAAGGCGACGACGAGCTGGTCAACCTCGACGGCGCTGAGATCCTGGTCGACGTCAGTGCCGATGCCGCATCCACGAGTGTCGCGTTCTCCAGCCTGGGCGTCTCGCTCGCACTGGATGCAGTCTGGGACGGCGGCACCCGCGCGACGGCGCTCGGCGAGGGGCTGGCCGGTGGCGCCGACGATGATCGCGTGATCAATCACGGCCTGATTGATGTGAAATCCGGCGCTGACACCAATTCCAACGGCGTGGCAATCACCGGCATTGGCCTCACGGTTGCCTCGGTGACCAGTACCGGCGAGGCAAACGCGTTCGGCATGCGCGGCGATGCCGGTGATGATGTCCTCGAGAACTGGGACAGGATCCTCGTCGACGCGCTGGCGGACGCCCAGTCGGTGGGCGTCTCGTTTTCGGGCTCGGGCGTCGCGATCGCGTTGGATGCAGTCTGGGATGGTGGTACCACGGCACACAGCCATGCCTATGGGATGGCCGGCGATGGCGGCAACGATGTGCTGCGCAATGCAGGCAGCATCAAGCTCGGCACCCGGATCAATACGGATGCCAAGTCCCGTTCGGTCGGCGTCGCGGCGGTGCCGACATTCGTCAATGTAATCAATCTCGCCGGTGCGGTCGTGACCTCGACGGCGGAGACCTACTTTGTCGGTATGGACGGCGGAGACGGCGGCGACACGATCCACAACGACAGTGTGGGTGACATCGACATCGTCACCAAGGCGGACGCTGCGTCGACCAGCATCGCGGTTACCCTCACCGGCGTCGCAGCGGCAGCCGACGCGGTCTGGGACCGTGGTACGAATGCCACCGCGCGTGGACTAGGATTGTTCGGCGGGGATGGCGGTGATCAGCTGCGCAACGACGGCTCTATCGACATATTGGCTGAAGGATGGGCGAATTCGACCGGCGCTGCCGGTACGCTTAAGGGCGTCGCCACCGCCCTCATTTCGTCGACGGCCGAGGCCCACGCCGGTGGCATGTCGGGTGGTGACGGTGATGACACCCTGGATAACACCAGCGAATTGATCGCTCGCGCGTACGGCAATGCGCGCTCCGACGGCTACTCGGTAGCCTTGGTCGGCGTTGGTGCCGGCTACTCCGGAAGTGAAGCCAATACCACCTCGGCAGGTATCGCGGGCGGTGCGGGAGCCGACAGGATCAGCAACAGCGGCAGCATCTTCGCAACCGCAGGCGCCGACAGCCAGAGTACGAGTTACACATTCAATTTGGCCGGCGTGTCTGCCGCCTATGCGGGCACGCTTGCAACTGCGGGTGTTGTCGGTATCGACGGTGGCTCGGGAAAAGACCTCATCGTCAATAACGGCGCCGTGGTGACCATCGCTGTGAGCAAAGCACGCGGCGCCAGCTTAGGCGGCAACCTCGGTGGTATCACGCTGGGTTTCGCCGGTGCGCAGGCCGGCGCAAACCCAACCGGTCTGGCCGGTGGTGACGATGCCGATGCGCTCGTCAATCTGGGCACGCTGGCGGTCAAGGTGCATTCCGATCTGATTGCATCGTCGCGGATATATAACCCCATCGGGATCGCCATAAGCGAGATCTTCGAGTCGCGTGCCGAGGCCAACGCCGTCGGTATGTCCGGCGGCGACGGCGATGACCTCCTGATCAACGAAGGCACGATCAGCATTGGGTTGCAGCGCAACGACCGGCCGATGACCCATGCCAGTGCCCGCAATGTGAGCTGGACCCTGCTCGGCGCGGCACTGAACAACGCAGTGCTCGGGGCCGATATCGAAGCCGTCGGGATCGACGGCGGCGACGGTGCCGACCAGATCAGCAACAGTGGCATTCTCACCGTTGGGCCCGGTATCAGCGGACAGGCTATGGCCGATGTCGATGTGTCCGGTGCGAGTTGGGCCTTCGCCGGCGGCTCGCTGACGTCGCTGACTTCGACGTCAACCAGCACGGCAAGCGGTCTGCGCGGTGGTGACGGCCGCGACGAGATATCTAACAGCGGCACCCTGACGGTGTACTCATTCTCAAAGATGCTCGCTGAGAATGGCGCCGAAACCATCTTCGGTTCCAGCGACGCCTCGGCGGACACGATTGCTGTCGCTTCCGCATACGGCATAGATGGTGGTGACGGCGGTGGCGTGGTTGCCAACAGCGGAACGCTGACCGTCAATGTGCATGCCGAGAACCGTGCATCGAACAATTCAGATACCGGTATCGTGTTCGGCAAGAGCTTTACCGAATCGACCGCGACGACCCGGCTGAGCGGATACGGCCTGCACGTCGGTGACGGCGACACTGTGATTGCCAACCGGGGGGGACAGACGCTGACAGTGACCGTGACCGGGCAGGCCAGAACCTATGGGCGTTCGGACGGCGCCGACATAGTCAACGGCGATGCCCGCGCCGTCACGGCATCGACGACAACTGCACAAGCTGAAGGCATCAGTGCCGGCAACGGTGCCGTGAAGATCGGCAACATGGCGGATTTGACGGTCGCGGTACGCCAGGCCGGCAACGAAGCCATGGCCTATGCGTATGCCGACGCCGATGGTGATGGAATCGACGGTGACGGCTCTGCGACGGCCACGGCGTCGGCCGAGGCGATCCTCGCCGGTATCCGCGCCGGAAACGGCGATCACGAGATATTGAATGCCGCACAGATCACGGTGTCGGCGCAGCCGAGTGCCTTTGCGAAAGTCACGGTCGATGGTGACAACACCGGTAATGCGACCGGCAATACGGATTCGACCGCCACCGCCCATGTGCTTGGTATCAGTGTCGGGGATGGTTCCTCGGCGATCGTCAACAACGGTTCAGTGATCGTAACCGCCGCCCCTACCGCAACGAGTTCGCGCTCGATCTCTGAAGGCTGGCTCGGGTCACAAGCCGGCAGCAGCGTGTCCACCACGAGGGCAACCGCAATCGGCATACAGACCGGCAGTGGCGATCAGGTGATCGTTAATACAGGGACAGTGGTCGCAACCGCTGTGGGCAAGATCACCGCAGCCAGTGCCGTGGTGACCGGCAGCGGCAACGACGACATCAGCAACCTCGGTACATTGATCGCGTCGCGCAATACCAGCGGCACCCTGGCGTTCGGTACGGCGATCAGCAGCGCCGACGGCGATGACAGGGTCGCACTACTGGACGGATCCATCACCCAGGGCGGCGTCGATCTTGGTAGCGGGAACGACACGCTACGCTTCGCCGGCACTGCCATCGTCACCGGACCGCTGGCGGGTGGCAGTGGCGACGATGAGGTAGAGGTCAACGGTGCCGGGCGCATGGATCGACCGTTCAGCGGCTTCGAACATCTGACCAAGAAGGGTGAAGGCAGCTTTGTTCTGAGCCAGCCGGTGGCGCCGATGTCGACGTTGGTTATCGAACGCGGCCAATTGGTGATGGATTCGCCTTATACCTTCAGTACAGGCGGTCGGTACGAGGCCAGCGTGTATGGGTCCGGCGACCATAGCCGCTTCGCAATACCCAGCGCGCGGCTCGCCGGTGCGCTGACAGTGAACAAGGGCGAAGGCCGGTACCTCGACGGGGCCGGCTTCGACATCGTCACCGGCGCGGCCGGCCTTGACGGCGGATTCAACAGCGTAGAACTTCCGCAGGCGACCCCACTGCTCAGCTTCGATGTTGCGCAAACGCAGCACCAAGTCCGCGTCATTGCCAATGTCGAAAGCTATACAACGATCGCGCGCAATCGCACGGCCACGACCATGGGCGACTATCTTGATCGCATCGCGCCGGCCGCAAGCGGTGACCTCGCGCTCGTGCTGGGTGAGCTGCAGGGGCTCAGCGACCGCACTGCCCTTCACTCGGCATTGGTCAGCCTCAGTCCAGAGATGCACGACGGTATGACACGGCAGACCGTGGTCGCGGCCGGCACGCAGTCGCAACAGGTGTTTCAGCGATTGGGCACGTTGCGCGCGGGCAAAACGACGGACACACCCGATCGCCTCGCTGTCCAACCCTTGCAACTGGCGTTCAACGGCAGCGCGTCGTCGTTCGCCGACCTGCTCAATGCGGCACGCCAACCGACCCGCCAACAGGGGGTCTGGATTGAGGCCTTCGGTCGTATCGGCGATCAGGAGGCCGACAACGACGGTTTCAGCGGTTTCGACTACGACATGACAGGGATCACGTTCGGCTACGACCGTGTGCTCGACGACGAATGGATCGCCGGCGTGTCGCTGGGCTATACGCGATCCGATGTGGACTTCGATTTAAATCGCGCCAACGGCAAGATCGACAGTACCAGTGTCAGCATCTATGGCAGCTGGTCGCGAGATGGTACCTACGTCGATGGCATGCTGACTTACGGCAACAACCAATACGAGCAGCAGCGCATCGTCACAGTTGGCGCGACTGACCGGCGGTTGGCTGAAAGTAAGCACGACGGTACTGCGCTCAGCGCATCGCTGGTCGCCGGTTTCATGACCAAGCGCGGCCCGTGGCAGAGCGGACCCTACGCCGCGATTCATTATGCACACATCGAAGAGGACGGCTTCACCGAACACGGCGCAGGCGGCGTGAGCCTACGGATGGACGACAACACCACCGATTCTCTCAACACCGAACTCGGCCTGCGCGCCCGGCATGAGCAGGCGTGGAAAAAGGGCGAGCTGGTTACCGAGCTGAATGCCGCTTGGTTACGGGATATGGATATTGACGATCGTGTGGTCAGCGGAACCTTCGTCGGTGCACCGGGCGCCAATTTCAGTCTGCCCGGGCAGGAACGAAAAAAGGATGGCGTCGCGTATGGCATCGGTGTGAGCTATTTCCGCGAAGACGGCGTTGCCGCAACGTTGCGCTATCGCGGTGAGACCCGCGACGGCTTCCAGGATCATGCTCTGGTCGGTGAGTTGCGCTGGCGGTTCTAGCGCATTGCTTGTTGAAATCGATTTGGCGACTACGCCTCGCGACGCCGTTGCACATTGTGTTCTGTCACCACCGGAATCGCTTGGTGAGGGCAATCGGCGCGACTTCTCATCAAGCAGGCACACCTATCCTGCAATCGCCCAGCGCGTATCATCCATATTGTTTGTCGAATCTTCGACGGTTCATCGCTGTCGCCGCACGCAGGAACGCATCTCTGACAACAAAGAGCCTATGCGTCATCAGGAGACGATCAAACCTCAGTATGCGTTTGAGTTGTACGAGCAGCATCTCGACCTTTTTGGGTTCACAGCGAGATTCGCAGTATCGGGCGCATCGGAAACTTCAGCCCATATTCCGCACGTTCTCGCGGATGCTGCACGCGTTGAGACAGCGATCAGTTGGTCAGGAGGTCCTGAACTGCCACAAAAAGTAGCGCTTTTCTTGATCGAGAACTTCAACCCCCTGATTACTCCGCCTACGCTGTGTAGAGTGGCATAGGAGCCGCCATGCTCGCGATCTACGGCATCAGCTTTCTGGGTGAATCGGCCAGCTTCATGCGACTGGCCTGCATCGCATTAATCATCATCGGCGTGGGTGGGTTGAAGTACTTCGCCTGAACCCGGTGGCCCATCTGTTATCCGTTTACCTGAGCCGCAGCAACCCGACCAAGACAGTCGTAGGCAAAAAAAGCTCGCCTCCATCTTCTTCCATTAGTCGCCGCTTAAGCTATGGCGGTGCCTGCCGATCTATCTTCGGTCACCAGGAAACCTCTTTTGTTTCGATAGAAGTGCTTGGTGGCGTGCGCGTCACGTGCATTTCTGAGCCATTCAGACCGTCAACGTGACGAACTGAAATCCGGCAAACACACAGCGAATTGGGAGCTTCTCTTGATCAACACATTCCGAACTATCAGTCTTTTGGAAGGGCTCTCCTTTCTCGCCATTTTGAGTGTTACGTTCGGGTTGCTCGACCGCAGTTTCGTCTTCCAGCTGGGGATGCTTCACGGCGTGCTGTTCCTGGCGTACTTGATTCTTTCGCTTGTGGTCTGCAGCAAGCAGAATTGGTCATTGAAGATCTGGCTGCCGCTGTTCTTCGCCTCTCTCGTCCCTTTCGCTTTCATCCCTGTCGAAATGTTCCTGCGAAAGGCGCTTGCC
>MWSC01001275.1_pt1 | contig 9323 bp, 9 predicted proteins | sample 1021911 | NCBI WGS metagenome assembly MWSC01 (sample SAMN06338132, study PRJNA374545) | mollusc metagenome | biome: marine bay; material: sediment; isolation source: gill 70 cm from animal B | host: Kuphus polythalamius | place: Philippines: Mindanao | collected 2011-09-12
AGAACTGCCCAACTGGTATCTCGAAAACGGCTGGATCCGGCGCAAGTACAAAACCAGCGGGTGGAAGTCGACGCTGATGGTGGTCAACACGGTGGGGCATCTGGCCGAGGCCGCGTTTCACCACCCCGACCTCAGCGCCTCGTATGCATTCGTGATCGTAAAGCTAATGACCCACTCCTCCAAAGGCGTCACAGCCAAAGATTTCGAACTTGCCCGCAAGATCGAAGAGGTTGTGATGTGGCAGCCGGGCCTGGTCGAGGGCAGCGCATTGGAAGGTACTCCCGACGATCCGCGTTTCAAATACATCAAGTATGACTAGTGTCGGCTGCGGCTCGCCCTCATTGCGCTGAGTCCGCGTCGAGGGTAAACGAACCCGTATGTCCGGCGCTCGGCGTCACGTTGATGGTCACGGGCCATTTGTCGGGTGCCGAAAAGTAGAACCGGCCGTCTCGATCGAGATCACCACCCGCTACGCGGTCTCCCGACGCATCAATCACCTCCACGGTGCCACTCTTGGGGGTTCCTCCATCGCTCAGGAAGGTTTCGACCTGCACCGAATCACCAACCCTTTCAGCCCATACGACCACGGAATGTGCATGAGCCATCGTGCACAACACCCACAATATCGAGCTCGCCAGCCAGCGACGGTGCTGCCTGTCCTCAGCGTGGATCACGACTTTCCACCCAGATCACGGCGCCCAGCTCGACCGGATAATGCTTGCCGTCGGCACCGCGGAGCGTCTCCTGTCCCTCAAGCAGCGCGGCAAACCCCCACCAGCCGGCGAAAGGCATGGCATAGTGAAATACGCCATTGTCGTCGGCCCTGACGATCTGAATGCGCCACGTCTCCGCCCGCTCTCCAAGCAAGGCCTTTCCCAGGTAGGGACTGACCTCGATCGTCGCATTCGGCACCGGCTTTCCGCGATGCCTTACCTGTCCACTGAACAGGTTCCCCGTCCATAGACCATAAGGGCGGCTCAAAGGGATTATCTCAGCCTCCAGGCCGACTGGTTCATCCCAGCCCTCTTCCAGCCCGAACGCGTTTACGACGACTTTGGTCTGATGCACGATAAACTTCTGTTCGGCAGGCTCCCAGTAGGGTTCGGGATCGATAAAGTAGCTGTAGTCACCAGGACGTGTGGGATTGTGACTCAAGCGAAAGTAGCGATTCTGTCCATCCGCCAACGGGTGAAGGTGTTCGGCAAGGTCCTGGCTTTCTCCACCGGTCATGACGCCGATTCTCTTCGGTGGCGCCATGTCCATACGTGTTCCGTCAAACGGATGCATAAAACTCAATTCGAGCTCAAGCGCCGGCGACTGCCCTGGGGGCACGGTCGCAGCGGATGGGATCAATGTCATGAAGTGGGCCAATGCAACAGCCGGCGCCATCGCAAATACCACGAACACGTACGCCGACAGTCTATTGAAAATACGCATCATCAACTCTTTCTCTGCACGGGTGCAACCGAACCTCTCAGCAGCTTTGCAAACCAAGTCACGTAGAATATCGCCGAGGCACCAAGCACAATCGCGGCACCAGCCGGAATCGACGTGACTGCGGCGATCATCAAACCGACCTGCGTGCTCAGCACGGCGATAAGCACGCTCAGCCAGAAGTAACCACGCAGGCTACGTGCAACGTTTCCGGCAGCCGCAGCCGGCACCACGATCAGCGCGAGTACCAACAGTGCACCGATCAGCTTCAGGCTCGCCACAATGACAAGTGTCGCCGTCAGCACGAACAGGTATTCGACGAAGATCGGCCGAGCACCGCGCACGTCTGCCAATGTTTGGCTGAAGCAGGTCAGCATGAAGGTATTGAAAACGAAGCCGATGATCAGCATCGCAAAAACTCCGATCACACTGACAACAAGAAGATCGGTTTCGGACAGGGTCAACAGGCTACCGAACAGCATGGCCTCGACCTGGTGAACGTCGAAGCGCTGTGTGACCAGGACCAACATGATGATCCCGAGTCCCAGAACCTGAGCGAGCACGACGCCTATTACCGTATCCGACACGGTGGGCACACGGTTTCGCAGGTAGAGAATCAGGACAGCGACGAGGATGGAAAAGCCGTACAGCCCGGCATAGGCTTGATTGAGCGGTTCACCGAGCAACAGTCCCAGGGCCACACCCGTAAGCGACGCATGGCCGATGGTCTGGGTGAAGAACGCGAGCCGGCGCGCGACGATCATCGTGCCCATGCCGCCGAGCAGCGGACTCACGATCAAGCCAGCGAGCAAAGCCCGCACCATGAAGGCATGTTCAAACGCCTCCGGAAGCAGGCCTCGGTGTGCCAGGGAACAGAACAGCTCGTAGACACCTTCCACCGGCCGCTACCCCTGCCCGATCGCAGGTCGCAGCCTGGCGTGGCCGCCTTCTGACACTTGCCAACCGAACAGCTCTTTTACGATCTGCGAAGACGCGACTTGCGCTACTTCATCCGAGATCAGCACCTTTCTGTTCAGCACCGTAACCCTGTCAACCAGCCGGAAGATCGATGAAAGCTGGTGGCCCACCATGACAACCGTCACACCCGCCTCGTCGCAGAGCTCCCGGAGAAGACGCTCGACCAACTCCCGACCTACCTCATCGACCTGGCTCACCGGCTCGTCGAGAAGCAGCAATTCCGGTTGTGGGAACAAAGCCTGTGCCAGCAACACGCGCTGCAGCTCACCACCGGAGAGCGACGAAACCTGGGCGTCAGCCAGATGCGCAGTTTGCGTTTTGCTCAGCAGTTCGCCGATCAATCGCCGCACCCGCCGGCCGCCACCGAGAAACAAGCTGCGTCGCTGAAACATCAGCGACAGCAGATCGTGCACGGTCATGGGTGTCGTACGGTCGAACGCCATGCGCTGCGGCACATAGCCGATCTGCCGCTTGTCACGAAACGTCAGATGGATTCGCCCTGTATGCGACATGCCGCCCAACAAAGCGCGGATCAGCGTCGTCTTGCCTGCGCCGTTCGGACCGATCACGGCATGCAGCTCCCCGGCGGAGATCGTCAACGAGACTTCGTCGAGCACCAGGTGTCCACCGAGTTGCACCGACAGGTGGTGTGTTTCGATGGTTGGGGCGATGGGCACTGGTGTTCACCTTTGGGCACGAACTGCAGCCACGATCGTGCGCAGGTTGCCGGCCATCTCTTGCTCGTACTGGCCCGCTGAGTACGGCCCGCTGGCGATGTGGCTCAACTGATAGACTCGCGTCTCCGTCTCATCCGCAATGACTTGCACGAACCGCGGTTCGTAGGCCATCTCGGCGAACAGCAGTGTGATACCGGCATCCTGAATCCTAGTGACCGAGTCTGCTAGCTGTTTCGGTGACGGCCGGACACCATGTCGCGGCTGCACGACCGCGCTGATCGCAAGACCCAGCTCTTGAAACAGGTAGGCGTAGCCATCGTGCACGGTGCCGATGCGTACTTGGCGCGTATCGACATCGCTCAGTTCATGCAGCGTGTCGGCCAGCAGTTGCCGCAGACGTCGCTTGTATTGGCGGGTATTGCGTTGATAGTACGCCGCGTTGTCCGGGTCGAGGCGCTGCAGCGTCGCAGATAGATGATTGATCTGATGAATCGCGCCGGTGATGGACAGGAACGTGTGGCTGTTTGACCCGCCGCCTCCCGCTGCGTTTGCTGCCAGTAGCGGCATATCGCGCGCCGGGTGAATCACCTCGGGTGCGCCCTCGCCTGCCGCCTGCAGCATCGCATCGACGAACAGGTCATGCCCTGCACCGTTGGCGACGACGATATCGAGCGACGACAGCTTTTGGATATCTTGCGGGCGCGGTTGATAGGCATGGGGGTCGCTGGTCGCCGGAATCAACGGTACGACTTCGGCCCTGTCGCCAACGATATTGCTCAGCCACGAGTAATACGGATGCAGCGACACACCAATCTTCAGCGCGCTATACGCAGGGCCAACAGACAAAAGCAACGCGATCGCCAGACAGACCGTGGCGATTCGGCTGTTAGCAGCCGGCAAAATCATGGAGTCGCTCCGTCGGCGCTGCCGGCGTCGATCGAAAAGCCGGGCCGAGCCTGGCGCGCCAGTAGAGGGTCGCTTCGGTTCAACAGCCAGAACCAGCCTGCTTCGGGCAGCCTTTCGCCCGGATAGGCGCGCCCCGCTTGGTCGAATACCCATACCTGGACGGCAATCGCCTGATTGGGATCGTAGTCGACGCCCGGATGCGGATGAGGGTGGTAACCCGCGTGCACGTCGATCAGGCGCAAAAGGTAGGTCAGTTGCTCAGTGCTACTCTGCATGCCACCCAGATAATCGACCCAGCTACCGCCATCGTACGACACCCACTGCAGATCCCGTGCGGGCGCCGGCATCAGGGTGGTGGCAAACGGTGCCACCAGCGCATCGTCAAGCAGTCCCGCCTCGGGCCACTGGCCTTCCTCCGCCCGCAGTTCGACGATATCGGGTACCGCTGCAATCAATGTGCGATATACGAGCTGCTGTTCGGATGCCAGGGTCGAATCCAGGCGCTGATAGGGTTGCAGGCGAATAGTCGTCTCCACCGTATTCAGGTTAAGTACCCGCCACGCCATTGCGCTCAGCACCAGGGCTACGATGGACACGACTGCCACCGTCTCACCGACCGCTGAATGCGGTCTGACAGTCACCGCGTGACGTGAGCAGGACTGTGTTGCCGCCGTAAGCATAGGGTCGCCGTGATCGTCCGTATCACATGTGAATCGAGTGCTTGGGCGCGAGAACGCGTTCCAGGCGCCATTGGGTGTCAGTGATAAACACGTTATCCAAGTAGCGTTTGCCACTTTGTGCGGCCGTTTCGTTGGCCGAACGGGCCAGTAGCCAGTCTTTAACCTGCGTCAGCCGTTGCTTCTGCAGCAGATAACGCGGGCGTTCCGGTGAGATCTGTAGGTCCTGGATAGCTTTCGAAGGATCCGTCAACGCGCGGGCCGCCAACTGCTGTGCCATCCGCAAGATCTGGCGCGACGCGGCGATGTCTCGCTTGATTCTGGCGGGCTCCAGCTTCATTTCCTGTGCCACCTCAGCCATGCTGTAGAAGAGCACGAGCCGTGAACAATTGGCACGCTTTAGCGATGCCCATTGCCCCTGCGTCTCGGGCATGCCGAAGATTGCCAGGTAGTCGGCCAGAGTGATTTCTTTGCCCGCCACTTCGACAACAACCGTGTCCGCCGGGTCAGACGGTGAATTGACCGTATCGCAACGGTTTACCGCAGGTGTTTTATTCAATACGTCACGGCGAAATGCGCGCCAGCGATCTTTCAGGCGGCGCTGCTCTTCGGGCGGGGTGAGCACCGTATCGACAGGTGGCCCGTTGGCAATCAGATACCGGCTTTGATCATCGTCGCGCGCCACGAACTTCGCCAAGCCCTCAATCGAGGGTGGCATGTCGCCGGCGACGATCAACTCTTCGAGCAGCGCCGTCTTGCTACCGGCGGCGTAGAAATCGATGACCGCCGTGCTGTCGTCCTTATCCTGCCGCAGCGAGTCTGCTTCCGCGCCGAGTTGCTTCAAGCGCGCATAGACTCCAAGCTGTCCGCGAATCCATTGGGACACCGCGAACCGGTACATGTCCGGCCGCTCGCGTACCGGCGCAAGCGAGTCTATGTACTGATGGACATTCTCCGGATGATAAAAAGCGACACTCTGCAGCAGCTCGAAATGGGCGGAGAAGGTCGGCTGTAATCGTTGATATTTCGTTTGAAACGCCGTCAGGCGTTGCAGGTAGTCCGAAAACTCTCCGCGCGTCGCCTTGACCGACCCCGTGTCGAACAGGATCTGGTCAGGCTCCGGCAACGGCAGTGGTTCTATCGCGATCTTTGGCGCCAGCGCAAAGTGCGCGAAGCATGGACCAACCAAGAGACTGCTCAGCACAACCAATAACAAAGGATACGAACGTGGCATAGGTCGGGCTGCACCCAGGTTCCGCGGTACGGTACGCCAAAGTACTTTAGCGATTTTGCGGTTTTGTGAAGCTCATGGTGATGGCTGCCGTTGGCAGATCGACTGACGGCAACAGGGGGACCTGCCCCCCCTGTTGCTTTTCTCTTGTCATCTTGGCCTGTCACGTCAGGCCAAGGCGCCTGTCACATGAGCCGCGCGACGATTACAACTCGCTCGGAACGCGACGGTCGTACTTCTCGTCGGTCGGATCGTTGTCGGCCGGGTCAGGCAACTCGTTCGGCGTGCGGACCTCGAACAGCATCGATTCCTTGTACGAGTTGCCGTGCACGTCGGTGGTATGCACCTCTACGCGATGAATACCCTCCTCGAGATCTGCCGGTACCGGTACGTTCCACACGTGGTTCGATTGCACGGTCCACATCCAGGATTCCGACGGACGCTGACTGTCGGCTTTGAACATTGACGCGCTGAACAGCTCGAAGCCATCAGAGCGGTCGCCCAAATCGCCGTTCCACAGCTGGTTCTCGTCCGACTCGGTGCTCTTGAGGGCGTAGCGCAGCACGTTCAGCTGCCGACGCAGGGCGAACGGGTCGAGCGACTCTTCAACGCCCTCGCCTTCGCCGCGCTGGGTGCGCTCGGCCTCCACGGCTTTGCGATCGTCGAACTTGACCCAGACCTTCGAATCCCGCGATCCGTTCCACACGTTGATTACCAGGTTGGTATCTGCAAGGTCCGTAGGCGGCAACATCTTGTTGTCACCCAGGTTGTTGGTGTTTACCGGCGGAACGCCTTCAGCGCCCGCTTCGTACCATGCCTTGATCTTGCCGAACCAGTCACGGAAATCCGGGGAGTTGAACGACAGGCTCATCTGCTTGTCTGCCGCCTTACCCGAGGCCTTGAACTCGTCCTTGTACTTGTTGCCTTTGAAGCTCAAGAGATAGTAGCCCTTGGGCGCACCGAGGCGCTGATACGATTCGGGAATCTGTTCGTCGGTGAAATCACCCGACCACCAGGAACCCGCGGCAGCACCGGCAACGATCTGCGGGAACGGCATCGGGAACTTGTGCGATGCCTGACTCCAACCTTCGAACTCTTCACCCGGACGGAACTGTTCGTTGGTGTGCGTGTGCCCGCTCAACGCCAGCGCCGGCCGGCCTTCGGTCCACTCACCGTTCTCCCAGTAATAACCCAGGATGTTGTACAGGCGCTCGATCGTATCCTCAGAGTGCTTGGCGGCATACTGATCGATGAATGACACGGTGGGAATGTGGTAGTTCAGGATGATCAAATGATCTTCGGGCACATATGCCAGATCGTTTTCCAGCCACTTCAACTGTTCTTCGGTGATGCGACCGTTGTAGGTCTTGCCATTGGCACAGAAATCCCAACGCCCTTCGGGATCGATGCTGCCATCGGGTGCCGTCGAGTCACAGGGATACTGGACGTTGTCGAGCGTCACGAAATGCACTTTGCCGATCGTGAACGAGTAGTAGTTCGGGCCCCAGATGCGACGGAAGCTGTCGGATGAATCCGAGTCGGTATCCGCATCGAAGTCGAGATCGTGGTTGCCGACCACGAAATACTGCGGTGCATTGATGATGCTCATGTTGTTGATGAACCGCGGCATCAGGCCCAGGTCGTCACCCATGACATCGCCTTCGACAACCAGCGCCTCGATATCGTCACGCTCGGCCAGTTCCTTGGCGAGGGTGTCACGTACATAGCCGACTTCGATATTGCTGTATGGCTGGGGGTCGCCCGAGATTGCGACCGAGAACTTGTACTTGCACTCACCGCGAACCATCGGGAAGTTGATCGACTTGGGCAGATCACCCGTCGGTTGCAGGCCGCCGAAGACCATCTCCTTCGCCGAACCGTACTCCTTGTGTACATAGGCGAACTGCGGCACGTTGTTGGCATCCACCGGCAATTCAAAGCACGCCGGCTTTGAGACGAAGATGTTCATGTCTTCGCGGTAGGTGCTTTCGTCAAAACGATAACGTCCGCTGCGATCGGTCAAGACGACCTCAATCCCGTTGGACACCATGACGCCCGGTATCCCGCGCTCACCATGGTCGAAGTTACCGTCGCGGTCGCGGTCGTTGAATACGTAACCGGTGGCGGATTTGCCGCCATCGCCGATGCCGTCCACATCGATGGTCGCGATATATTTGCTGTCGTTTCCCCAATGACCGTTGTGGCCACCTTTTTTTGAACGCCAATGGTGTTTCAGGCCTTGGCTGCGATCCGATTTATCCCAATATCCGCCCGTGGCAAACGTCTGGGCCGGCAGAGCAATGGCACCAAGCGCCAAAGCTACACCCGTCGAGATGAGAGTCTTCTTCACTGTGCTCCTCCTTGGGGGCAAAAATCGTTGATGCGCGACACACACAGCGACGCTGCGGCAGCGCGACCACGAAAGCCTCACAGGAATCTATTTCGCTGCGGTTTAGTCACCGTGAAGAAGACATGAAGAAACGATGTTAGAAACGTGATGGAGATATGACGAAGATACGAATCAAGATGAACATGTTGTTTCGCAATCTGTACTTACACGGTAAATGTCGAATGCGACTCAACCTGCCGAATTTTTGAGTATCTGTTTACTCAACGCACTCTTGGAAAGAGAAAGATAGAGCCCAGCGGTCGAAACTATCAGGATCACAAGGAAACCTCTGGTTTAAGACAGCCGGTGTAACGCAGCAGGTCACCAAGCAAGGGATAAGAAAACGCGACACGGAACTCGTACTCGCCGTCGACGATCCGTTTGTAGGCCTCCGTTCTCGGCAATAACCCAGCAGGTAGCGTCAACCCGTTGAGCTTGGCGCCACGCTGCACCCAATGCCAGCCGCCGTCGATGATCCTTACACCCAGTTCCAACTGCAGCTTGCCGCTGCTTTCTATCCAATACCCCGTGGGATGGTGGCCATACGGTGTGAAGACGGAAACCATCTCGTGCTTCTCACCGAATCGACGCGCCCACAGCAGTGAACCGTCGCTGTGCGCAATACGCACCGTGAACGGATAGTCACCCGAGTCGATCGGCATCCCCATCTTGCCGGCCAGGCGTCGCCCGATCAGGCCTGCGATGCCGTTCCCGAAAGTCAGTTCGACGCTGCCGTTCAAAGTACCGCCTTGTCGGTGGAGCTGCTGCAGCATTGGGTGCAGCTCGGCGAAGCTGTCTGCGAACCATTCGACGACGGGGTTGTTCACTTGTGTTCCTTCCTTGGCATATGCCCAAGCGCGTGGACCGGTTACGGCTTGGCGACGATATAGACCCCGGTGCCGACCAGCAGGCCGCCGGCCAGCCATTCGGCCTTGCGCAGGTGGTGGCCGGAATGCAGCCGGCGCCTGATCCGATGTGCCAGATACACGTAACCGAGTTTCACCAAGCCTACCGTCGCCAGGGTCGCAATA
>MWSC01002915.1_pt1 | contig 8747 bp, 9 predicted proteins | sample 1021911 | NCBI WGS metagenome assembly MWSC01 (sample SAMN06338132, study PRJNA374545) | mollusc metagenome | biome: marine bay; material: sediment; isolation source: gill 70 cm from animal B | host: Kuphus polythalamius | place: Philippines: Mindanao | collected 2011-09-12
AACAACAGGTCGGTGCGTAGTTGGGCGGCATCAGTGGACTCGAATTGGTAAGCGCCCGAGCCGTCGTAGACTTCGAGCACCGGCAAATCGCCGTTCTCGAGCGTGCTGCCGGCTTCAGCATCGGTTGCGACCAGTTCTTTGTAGTTCCAGCTGCTTTGAGTTGCGACATTGGGCAGCACCCTGCGGGTTTCGCTAAACAGCTGGATACTGTCGCTGACCTCCGGGGCATCGGCGCGGTGGAAGCGGATATCCGGTTGGGCGTTGTCCGGCAGCTCGGCCTCGCGATCGAAAACGATCAGCTTGTGGCGCGCATGCGTGATCTCGTCGCCGGCCTGCGCCTGCTGGTCGTGTTCAAAGCGAAACGACAGGCCTTCTTCGGCCAACAGGCGGCGGACGAAGTCGAGATCCGTTTCGCGGTATTGGACACACAGGCTGCGCATGCGAAGCTGCTGGCTGACGTCCCACTGCCAGTCGGCTTGGGGGTAGTCGGCGAAGATCCGCTCGCAGATGCCGCGGATGTCGACATCCTGAAAGACCAGGCTGTTGTGCCGGTACGAGAGGAATCGCAACCAGGGCTCTATACGCAGTCGGTAACGTGCGAGACCGCCGTCGGCGCCGAGCTGCATGGCTTCGGTGACATAGCCGTGCCATGCACGTTTGCTGTCGTCTGCTTGCAGTAGGTAAAGCGTGACTTCTTCGCCGATCAGGGCCTTGAGTTCGAGGTTGGCCGAGGTCGACACACAGTCGATCTCGAAAACGAAGTTCTCGAACACGGCTTCCCGCCCATGGAAGCGCTCGACCAGAAGTGCAGCCTCCGGCAGCGCGGTAGCGATCTCAATCAGGCGATTCTGCTGGCTTAGCAGGTCAGGGAAGAATGAGCGATCCATGCATCGTATTCCGTAGCTACTGGCGTCGTCAGGGCAGAGTGATCTGCAGGTACGGTGCGCGCGGTGGCAGTGAAACCAGGTTTTGATACGGGCTCAGCGCCGCGGCAGTCTGGTCGGCCGAATAGTCGCGCAGACCGATGTATGCCAACAGTCCGGACAGTGCCAGCACTGAGGCCAATGCCCATGCGGGGAAGTTGCGTCGCAGGCGATGGGCGATTCGGTCAGGTGCCTGCCAATGCGGTGCGAATGGTGCTCGCTGCCCCTTGAGATGGGCTATCTGCTCGCCTAACTGGCGCGTGAAATAGCTCAGCTTTTCCGGTCCTTCGAGCAGATACTTGCCTTTAAAGCCGAGCAACAGGCAAAGGTGAAACACTTCGAGTGCCGGCAAGCGATTGTGACCATCCCGGCGGGCTTCTTCGAGCTTGTCGTAAAAATGCTCGCCGGCGAGCTGATCGCCGAACAAGGTGAGTTGCAGCGGCTGGCGTTCCCATTCATCCCGGATATGTCCGGGTGTCGAAAGTACGGCCTCATCGATTGTGGCGCAGAAAGCATACTTGGCATCGTAGATATCGGCGGCCGCGAAATCGTGTCGTGTTGCGCGACGTTCGAAATCATCCAGAAAGCGGCTCACGCGATCGACGAAACTCGCTGCGCTCGTGGGTTCCCAGCCGTTGCGCAGCAGGTAGCTCAGATAGAACCCCTCGTAGAGTAGATCGGCAAGCGTTTCGACTTCATGGCGATCAGCGGGTGCTGTGGTTTCGACTGGTGGGTCGGCGTACAGGGTGGCGACGGAGCTCATGCGTTCACCGCGATCAGTTCAAGTGAAAGGTCATCGAAGCCTTCTGGGGCATAGATGGTGACAGACTGGGCTTGCAGCATCCGTTCATAGAGCGGACTGCGCGGATCCAGCGAGAAATAGCAAGCCCCCGGGCGTACTGGTATGGCCGGCGGAACCTGGGCCGCATGCACCAGCTTCACGCCATGCATTGCCGAAAGGACGAGTTTCTCGACATCGTCGGGCGCGCCGATCTTCATACGCACCGGCACCGATTCGATAAGCTTCGGCAAAGGTTGAGCGGCCGACACGCCAAGATAGAAAGCAGTCTTGTCGTTGATCTTTTCCGAATCGAGGCGCCCGGCATGAAAAGCCGGTTTGGTTTCGGTCAACGCAATTCTGAAGTATCGCGTCGAGATGACCGTATCGAGCAGGTCACGCAGTATCTGGTCGAGTTTGAGAAAACCGGAGCCGGGATGGGCGTGATCGTACGCCGGAAGGTCGGCCAACGAATAGGTTTTCGAGAATGTCAGCAGGCCGCCCGCGAGGCGCAACTGTTCCTGAAACAGCCGTTCAGGATGAAGCACCGGGTTCTGATGCAGATGCGCGAGCGATGCAACGGCACTGCTGATCGTGTGCAACAACCAGAACGATGCGATATCGCCAGAGCGAAACTCAATGATGTTTTTTGATGGCTCCCGGTGGAAGCCGTACAGGGCGTTGACCTTGGCTTGCAAGGCATCGAGCAATCGCCTCAGCTGCAACATGATCATCGGTGCGGCACCGATAGATAGGGTAGGGGGCATGTAAGCCGTATCCAGTTCGAATCCGCTGGCCGGCGTCTTGCGCACGCGCAACAGCGCCATAGAAACATATTGGTCGAGCGGGTCGTCGGCGGGTTTTAGGCGTGCCGCTTTCTTGAGTACGGGAATCTCGGCTTCTGCCGCGTCGGTGAAGAGGTCAGCGCTGTTCTGATGTGAGACGACGTAGCGACGTTGCTCCTGCTCGTTGTCTTCGGGTACTGAGTTTCCGCCATGCTGCCGCATCTGATGTAGGGCCAGGCGGAACTCGGTGGACTCGTCGCCGACAATTTCGTCAAGCGCCACCGGCGGTGGTAAGAGGTCTCTATCGGGGGCTATATAGCTCTCGCCGTCGGGCAAGACGGCATCGATGTGATCGATACGCAGTATGCCGCCCCTGAGGGCGTCATTGTCGACAACCAGATGACGCACACCCCATCCGAAGGGTTGGGCCGTCAGCAACGCATCACTCACCAGTGATTCGTGGTAGGCGTCCTGTTGTTGAAAGTGCTGAGGTCTGAGGAAGAGTCCTTCACCCCAAAGAATCTTTGCCTGTTTCACGTGTCATTACTCTTCTAAAAGCAGCGAATGCCGCTAAGGGAGCGGGTGGCATCCGTGGCGCCCGCATCAGTCAGTTCACCTTCGGCGACGGTCATGGCACAGCTATGGAAACCGACGGCGATGCCGGTTTCTTCAGATGTCTCGCGGTTGAACGCCAGCTTCCAACGGTTTGGTGCCGGATCTCTAAACAGGGCGACAACACCGATGACCTTGACGCCGGGTTCCACCTGCTCTTCGAGCTGATAGGTCTTGCCCGGGATAAGCGTCAGTTCGCGCACGTTTACCAGATCTTCGGAAATAACGGCTTTCTCTGAATCCTCGTTACCGACCTTCGCATACGGCAGTGTCGAAAATCCCGCCTCGTTTCGCAGTTGATACAAGCGAACGACGAGAGAGAGTGACTCGCCCGATTCAGTCGCGTTCAACAGCTCGCCGGCCGAAAGCGTGACCAGCATCGGACGCGGTGCGTTCGGGTCCGGCGGCGTAAGGCCGACAGATTTCATTGCCGCGCCCAAAGCAGCCCCGGCAACCTCAGTGGCAACTGTGGTTACGCAGCCGTATAGAAGCGGTAAGAAGCAGATTAGTGTTAACCAACGCCGTATTGAATTGGCGCTTTGTCGTGGCTGTCCTTGCACGTTATTCGCTCAGCTGTACATCTATCCTTAAGGAGCTTGCATTCCCATCGTTCCATATCAATGGTGGAAGGCGCCACAATGTTACATCATCGGTGCGCTCGACGCTTGTGCATATCGATCGCTTTGCTTTGCTTGCATGAAATTTACTGCAATTTACATGCTGCAAATTCGTTACCTGACGCGAAGCCTATTGCGAGCGGTCGGCAATTAATGTACGTTACCGGCCGTACGGTAGCGACGTGTTAAACGCTTCCGTGCACAAGGACGATTCAATCACCAGACACACCCGGATTAGGGACGATTAGGGTTCAAGTGCGCTTCTCTATCTTGATTTTCGTTGTCGCTTTGCAAGCGACGCTCGTGGGTTGTTCCGGCATGCCGTCGCGTATGTCCGACGAAGAACGTACACGACATCTCACCGAGGCCGAGCTAAAAGCCAACGAACTGGTTTCTGCCGGCAAATACGAACAGGCAATCGGCATATTGACCAAAGCCGCGAGCATGCATCCCGGGCGGAAAGAACCGTGGGTGAACATGGCAAAGCTGTATTTTGGCAATGCGCAATATGGCGAAGCTATCGTGGCTTCCGAGGAAGTGCTGCAGCGCGACCCGGCCGACAGCACTGCGAAAAGTGTACGCGCCGTTAGCGGGTTGCGCGTAGCCACAGAGTCTCTGTGGGACCTTCGCGAAGACACCGAAACCACCGGTTCCGCACGCGACGATGCGAAGAACCTTGCCAAGGTTCTGCGTGAAATACTGGGTGAGGAAGTGCTCGTTCCGCCGATCGATCAGGAGCGGCTCAAGAAGCAACGCATGGCTGAAAAAGCCGCGGTCCGCCGTGCCGAAAGACGTGCGCGGGCTGCTCGCCGGGCCGCCAGGGAGGCGGCCAAAGCCAAGGCGCAAGCGGAGGCAGGCAAGGCGCTGGAAGATGCGATCAGCGATAAAGCACCGGCACTCGACGGTGATCCCTTTAACGTGTTGCGCTAGTCGATGAAAGATTATTCGCGTGTCGTGGTTCTCGATACGGACTTGAGGTGCCGTCGGTCCAAGTGACTCAGACAGCGTTTATTTTGCAAATTAAGGATTTCAATTCGCCGGGTTGTCGGTGATCGGAAATCGGGAGATTGAGATGGCAAAAAAAGAAAGCGTTCAGAAGCGGTTGCAGAAGGTGCGTCCGCCGCGTGTCCAGCTTACCTACGATGTCGAGATCGGCGATGCAATCGAACAGAAAGAGATTCCGTTCGTTGTTGGTGTGCTTGGTGATTTCTCCGGTCAGAGCGAGAAAGATCAAGGCAAACTTCGCGATCGCAAATTTGTAAACGTCGACATGGACAATCTGGATGATGTAATCGGCAGCATTGCTCCGCGCGCCGCTTATCGCGTCAAGAATAAGTTGACTGACGAAGGTGGTGAGATCGGGATCGATCTTACTTTCGACAAGTTCGAAGATTTTCGTCCGGAAGCGGTTGTGCAGAACGTTGAGCCCCTGCGCAAGCTCATGGAGGCGAGATCCAAACTCGCCGATCTGCGCAACAAAATGGCGGGCAATGAAAAGCTTGAGGATCTACTGAGTGACGTGCTGCAAAGTACCGAACAGTTGCAGAAACTCGGCAAGAAGGAGGAAGACTGATGAGCGCAGCACAGGGTGAACAATCGGCAGCTCCGGCTGCGGAAGGTGGTCTTCTCGACAACATCATTGCCGAGAGTCGGGTTGCCAAATCTGACGCGGAGCGCGCGCGTGCGCGCGATATCATCAGCGAGCTGGCCAGTCAGGTGCTTGAAGGCGAAGTTGTCGTATCGGAAAACCTTTCGGCTTCGTTGGATGCACGTGTCGCAGAGCTCGACAAACTGATCTCTGAACAGCTTAGTGAGGTCATGCACGCGCCTGAGTTTCAGAAACTCGAGAGCGCATGGACCGGCCTGCATTATCTTGCGAAGCAGACGTCTACGGGCTCGATGATGAAGATCAAGCTCATGAACGCGACGCAGAAGGAACTCGTCAAAGACTTCAAGACGGCGATCGATTTCGATCAGAGTGCGCTGTTCAAGAAAGTGTATGAAGAAGAGTTCGGAACCTTCGGCGGGGCGCCGTTCGGCACGCTGATCGGTCAGTTCGAACTGACGCGACAGCCTGAAGACATGTATTTCGTCGAGCAGATGTCGCATGTCGCGGCTGCTGCACACGCACCGTTCATCGCCGCTGCCTCACCGGAACTGTTCGGGCTGGATTCGTACACCGAACTTGGCAAGCCGCGCGATATGTCGAAGGTCTTCGACACAGTTGAGTACGCGAAGTGGAAATCGTTCCGCGAATCGGAAGATTCACGCTATGTCGGCCTGACGATGCCGCGTTTTCTCGGTCGCTTGCCGTATAACCCGGTTGATGGTGTTACCACCGAAGGGTTCAACTACGTCGAGGATGTCGACGGCACGGATCACTCGAAGTATCTCTGGTGCAACGCGGCATTCGCCATGGGGTCGCGCCTTACCAACGCATTTGAGAACTACGGCTGGTGCGCAGCCATTCGCGGCGTTGAGGGTGGCGGTCTGGTTGAAGACCTGCCTACGCATACGTTCCGTACCGACGATGGTGAAGTGGCGCTGAAGTGTCCTACCGAGATTTCCATTACTGATCGACGTGAAAAAGAGCTCAGTGATCTCGGTTTCATTCCGTTGGTTCACTGTAAGAACACCGATTATGCAGCGTTCTTCGGCGCTCAATCGGCGCAAAAACCCAAGAAATACGACACTGATGCAGCGAATGCCAATGCATCCTTGTCTGCCCAGTTGCAGTACATATTTGCCGTCAGTCGAATTGCGCACTACATGAAGGCCATGATGCGCGACAAGATCGGCAGCTTTGCCGCGCCGTCCAACGTAGAGACCTATCTGCAGCGTTGGATTGACCAATATGTCACTGCGGACGATTCCGCCTCTCAGGAAACCAAGGCACAGTTTCCGCTGCGCGAAGCGTCTGTCGAAGTCAGCGAGGTCCCCGGAAGACCTGGCGTCTACCGTGCGGTCTCGTTCATTCGACCGCACTTCCAGCTCGATGAGCTTTCTGTGTCGTTACGCCTGGTGGCCGAGTTGCCGCAGGCAAGCAATGGATAATTAACCAACACTGTAAGGAGTTGTTCCGTAATGAAGGACATTTACGTAGAGTTCAAAGGAAGCGACATCAAGGGAGATGCGCGCGACCAGAAGCACAAGGACCAGGTCGAGGTTTACACCTGGAGCCACGCTATGCGTCAGCCGAAGTCGGCGACGGCTTCTGGTTCGGGCGGTCATACTGCTGAGCGTTGTGAGCACGATGAAATGGTTTTCACCAAAGACATCGATGGCTCCAGCCCCAAGCTGTACCAAGCGTGTTCGTCAGGTCTGATCATCAACGACGTTGTGATCACCTTCTACCGTGCATTTGGCGGTAAGAACACCACCGGCAATCCCAGCACCACGCAGAACCGTCATCAGTACATGCGTATTGAGCTGAAAGACGTTCTCGTCTCGTCGGTTTCACCTTCCGTTTCAAGCGAGGGTATTCCGACCGAAACGTTTGCGCTCAAATACTCGGCGGTCAAGTGGACCTATGATGAACTGAACATCAATGGTGACAAGTCCGGCAAGGTCAACATCCAGGGCGCCTGGAACCTCGCCAAGAATACGCCCAATCTGACCTGAGCGTAGCTTCTGATATGAACATGGCGGTGCCTTGCCGCCATGTTCTTCTGCTGCATTCCTTATGCGAGGATTTGAACCGACACTGTTCGACAAGCTGTGTGACGACTCGCCAGTGGGTCCGGTGCATCGTCGACTGTCGGTTGATGAATTAAAAGACTCTGTCGCACGTGATCTCGAAGCGCTGTTGAATGCACGCACGGTATTCGATGATTCGGTGATGGAAGGTTATCCCGAAGCCGCGCGTTCAATTGCGTCTTTCGGGCTCGTCGATTTTGCCGGCCTTTCTTTGGCCAGCGTGCATGACCGCGTGACAATATGTCGGTCTCTCGAAAGCGCAATCTCCAAGCACGAACCGCGACTGAAGAACGTACAGGTGTCGCTCGACCTGGACCGTCGGTCGGTCAACTCCCTGGCGTTTTCCATCAAAGCAATGTTGGTGGTTAAACCGGCTCGCGAGCCGGTGAACTTCGATGCGATGTTGCAGCCGACGACACTGCAATACTCGGTAAACCGACAGAAGGCGTCGGGTGTGACAGGCTGACATGGAAGATTTGCTGCCTTATTACGAACGCGAACTGGCTTTCTTGCGTCGTCACTCGCGCGAGTTTGCAGAACGCTACCCGAAGATTGCCGGACAGCTTTTGTTGCACGGTGATGGGTGTGATGATCCCCATATCGAGAGAATGATTGAGTCGTTCGCGCTGCTCAGCGCACGGGTCAACAAGAAACTTGAGGATTCATACCCGCAGTTCACCGAGGCGTTGCTGAACGTACTCTATCCGCATTACCTGCGCCCCTTTCCATCGTGTTCCATTGCCTGGTTCGACACGGCCGGCGATGAAGCGAGCCTTTCCAAACCTGTGGTCATGAAACGGGGATTGGAACTTCAATCCCGGCCAGTCAAGGGCGTTCCCTGTCGTTTCAAGACAGCTTGGGACGTGTCGTTGCTCCCCGTGCAGGTTCGCCAGGTCAGATTCGATCCTATCGCTGAAGCACGAGGCGGGATTCGTTTGCCGGTCGACTGTACAGCGTCACTCACGCTTGAGCTGCGCAAGACGTCCAAGCAAGGTCGCTGGGGAGAGGGAGAGTTCGGCGCGCTACGGTTCTTTGTCGATGCCGAGCCATCGATCGCAGCAGCGCTGCGTGATGCCTTGTTTTTGCGCGTGGTGAAGAGTTACGCATCGACTGCGGAGGAACGGTGGCAGTCATTGAGCGACGATATCATCGGTGAGGTGGGGTTTGCCGACGAAGAATCTCTGATCCGGTTTCCGGACAATGCGCACAACGCCTATCGACACCTTACAGAGTATTTCGCGTTCCCTGAAAAATACAATTTCTTCGATCTGCGCCTGGATAGTCTGCCTGTCTCCCTGCGGTCCAAAGAAACGATCGAGATCCATCTGGCGTTCGC
>MWSC01000052.1_pt1 | contig 8660 bp, 9 predicted proteins | sample 1021911 | NCBI WGS metagenome assembly MWSC01 (sample SAMN06338132, study PRJNA374545) | mollusc metagenome | biome: marine bay; material: sediment; isolation source: gill 70 cm from animal B | host: Kuphus polythalamius | place: Philippines: Mindanao | collected 2011-09-12
GCGGTTTCAGTCCCGCTGGCCCCACAAGGCATCTTTCAGCACCTGGTTGGTCACCCAGGCATGCAGCAGGATCTGCTGGAACCGGCTCAGCGCACGAAACTGGACACCGGTATAGAACACCGAGTGTTCTATGCCTTCGTTTTCCTCCATGCGCTCGGTTGCATTGCGCACGTCGGCCAGCAGGCCGAGTTCCTCTTTGCCGCCCGAGATCAGCAGGTGGAACTTCATGTGCAGGCGCTCGCCATCCTCCGCCACCTCGACATCGGTGGCGATCTTGGCGCCGGTCTCGCTGAGGTCGACAATCGTGCCCGGCCGAAAATTCTGGTCGATGTTCTCGTCCTTGGTGTTGCGCACCGACACGTCGATATCGGCGCTGACCCGCGAACCGTTGCGGATCAGTATCTGTTCGACCTCTTCCGGGTATTCGAAATGCAGATGGGGGTAAGGACGCATCGCCGTGTCGAGCACCCGCGCCTTGAAACCCAGCACCCGCTCACCCTTGAGCACGCGGATATTGAACCGCTGACCTTCACGCAGGATGCTGACCCGGCCATTGTGCGTCGGCGCGGTGGTCACAAGGCTGCCGCCCGGCAGATAGCCGATCAGGCGCACCGAATGTCGTGGTGCGTTCTCCGGCGAGGCCGATTGGATCTGCAGCACCGATCCGGGTGGAATACTCAATAGATCAGTTTTCGGGTTCACGGCCATTATGTCGGTAACCGAGCGAGAATCTTTATCCCACCCGCTACCCAGACCGCTAGAGATCGAAGTATTGGGTTGAGCACCAGCCGCGGCGCTTGCGAAAAACTGCTCAAAGCACCGCGGCACCGCGATCGAACACAAAGGCATTTTTGAGCTGCCCTCTGGTTGACCGGCCGGCACAGAGATCATACCGTTTCTCTCATCATTCGCTACATTCGCAAGTGCAGGTGTGACTTTGCGATTGAAGATCGTCGAACACCGGTTGGTTACCGCGTCACCTCGCCTTGTGGAACGAGGATGGGCAACTGGTCGGCGCCGCACCGCTGTACCTCAAGTTCAACTCCTACGGCGAGTTCGTGTTCGACTGGGCGTGGGCGGATGCCTACGCGCGCCAGGGACTCGAGTACTATCCCAAGCTGGTCAGCGCCTCGCCGTATACGCCGGCGACCGGCCCCAAGCTGCTCACCCACCCGAACGCACCCGAGGGCACTGCAACGGCCTTGATCGCCGCCGGCCAGGAGCTTGCCGAGCAGATGGGCGTATCGTCGCTGCATTGGTTGTTCACATTGCCGCACGAGACCGAGGCGCTCGAAAACATCGGCCTGATGCGTCGCGTCGGCTGCCAGTTCCATTGGGAGAACCAGGGCTACGCGGATTTCGATGCGTTCCTGGCGACCCTGAGCTCCGGCAAACGCAAGAACATCCGCAAGGAGCGGCGGCGCGTGGTCGAGGCCGGGGTCACTTTCCGCCTGCTCGATGGGCATACGGCCACGCCGGAGGACTGGCGCATCTTCCACCACTTCTACGAGTCGACGTTCGACAAGCGTGGCGGCATACCAACCTTGTCGCTCGGCTTCTTCGAATCGCTCGCGCGCTCGTTGCCGGATGGCGTGCTGCTGGTCATGGCCGATCACGACGCTCATCCGGTGGCCGCAGCTTTCTGCCTGGTCGGCGAAAACACCCTGTACGGCCGGCACTGGGGCTGCAGTGAATTCTTCGACAACCTGCACTTCGAGGCCTGCTATTACCAGGGCCTGGACTTCTGCATCCAGCGCGGTCTGCAACGCTTCGAGCCCGGCGCCCAGGGCGAGCACAAGGTGGCGCGCGGATTCCTGCCGACCGAGACCTTGTCGGCCCACTGGGTCGCCGATTCACGCTTCCGCGAGGCGATTGCAAAACATCTCGACTACGAACGTGCCGGGATGCAGGATTACATCAACGAGATGCAAACCCGCAGTCCCTACCGGGTGACGGACACAAGGTGATATTCGATTTGGATGGCACGCCGCCGGACGTCGGTTTTCCCGAAACGCGCCTGGCGGAAAAAGACCCGAACGGCCTACTCGCCATCGGCGGCGACCTGTCGCAGGAAAGGATTCTGACGGCCTACCGGCAGGGCATCTTTCCGTGGTACAGCGCAGGCCAGCCCATTCTGTGGTGGAGCCCCGCCCCGCGCATGGTGTTGCACCCGGACGAGGTGCACGTGTCACGCAGCCTGCGCAAGGTGATGCGCCAAGGCGCTTTCGAGGTCAGCATCAACCACGACTTCGAGGGTGTCATCCGCGCCTGCGCCGCACCGCGCAGCCAGCAGGAAGGCACCTGGCTGGTACCTGAGATGATCCATGCCTATTGCGAACTGCATCGCAACGGATACGCCCACTCGCTCGAGATTTGGCAAGGTGAATCTTTGGTCGGCGGCCTGTATGGTGTCGCTATCGGCGAAATGTTCTATGGTGAATCCATGTTCAGTCGCAAGCCCAACGCCTCCAAGCTGGCCTTCGCCAAGCTGGCTGAGATTGCCCTCGAACATCCCTTCCAGCTGATTGACTGCCAGATCCACACCGATCATCTCGCGAGCCTCGGCGCGCGCGAGATCGGCCGGGAGTCCTTTCATTCGAAGATCGCGGCTGCCGTCGACAAGCCGGGCCGCCCGCTCGGCCGCATCGAACGCACCCCGGTTGCGCACATGCGGTGGGCGCAATGAACCGCATGAAGCGTCACCTGCCCCTGTACCTGTCGGCGCCGCACGCCTGCAGCTACTTGCCCGGGCGACAGAGCAATACGCTGTTCACCGACCCCGACCAAGCGATGGACATGTCGACCTACAGCGAATTGCTGCGCTACGGTTTCCGACGCAGTGGCTCCATGGTGTATTCGCCACGCTGCGATCATTGCCAGCAGTGCGTTTCGGTACGCGTGCCGGTCGACGACTTCGCCCCACGTCGCGCCCACCGACGCGTGATCAAGGCCAATCGCGATATCGAGGTCTACGACCACCCGGCGGTATTCAACGACGAGCACTACGCGCTCTACCAACGCTACACGCGCGCCCGGCACGAGGATGGCGACATGGCCAACGCCTCGAGCGACGACTATATGAGCTTCCTGCAGACCGACTGGTGCGATACCCAGTTTCTGGAGTTTCGCCGCGGCAAGCAGTTGATGGCGGTTGCCGTTACCGACATGCCGACAGACGGCTTATCGGCCGTGTACACCTTTTTCGATCCCGACTATGCGGATCGCTCGCTGGGCACCTTCGCCATCCTGAGCCAGATCCGCTACGCCCGCGCCCGCCGATTGTCCTACCTGTACCTGGGTTACTGGATCCAGGAATGCCGCAAGATGGCCTACAAGGTGAATTTCCGTCCGATCGAACTGTGGCAGCAGGGGCAATGGCTTCGGCTTGAAGCCGGCGTTCCTTTGCCCAGTTAAACGTTTCCAGCCCTACTTCGCTTTGCTATAATACCGCGCCTTGTGAGCGGCCCCTGGTCGGGCACGCATAATCGGACAGGAATACATGGCGAAAGAAGACGTTATCGAAATGGAAGGCACCGTGGTCGACACGTTGCCGAACACGATGTTCCGCGTTGAGCTCGAGAACGGGCACGTGGTAACTGCACATATCTCCGGCAAGATGCGCAAACACTACATCCGCATCCTCACCGGCGATAAAGTGAAGGTGGAACTCACCCCCTACGACCTCACCAAAGGCCGCATCGTCTACCGCGAACGCTGATTGCCGTTGCCCTTTATCAGGGCAGACAGCACCAGCTCAGTGCACCAGCGTCCCTTCAAAATCGAACGTCAGTTCACCGTCGGCAACCCCGATCCGCACAGCACCACCCTGCGATAGCCGGCCGAACAGCAGCTCCTCCGCCAACGCCTTCTTGATGTGCTCCTGGATCACCCGGGCCATCGGACGCGCACCCATCTTCGGATCGTAGCCTTTGCCTGCCAGCCACTCCCGCACATCGGGCTCGACGCTCATCGCGACCTGCTTTTCATGCAGTTGCTGCTCGAGTTCGAACAGGAACTTGTCGACCACGTTCATGATGGTCTTCTGATCGAGACCGTTGAACTGAATAATCGAGTCGAGACGGTTGCGGAACTCGGGCGTGAACAGCTTTTCGATCGCACCCATCGCATCGCTGCTGTGATCCTGGGTCATGAACCCAATCGAGGCACGGCTCGATTCGCTGGCCCCGGCGTTGGTGGTCATGATGATGATCACGTTGCGGAAGTCGGCCTTGCGACCATTGTTGTCGGTCAACGTACCGTGATCCATAACCTGCAACAGCAGGTTGAACACATCCGGGTGCGCCTTTTCGATCTCGTCGAGCAGCAGTACCGAATGCGGATGCTTGTTGATCTCTTCGGTCAGCAGACCGCCCTGGTCGTAACCGACATAGCCGGGCGGCGCACCGATCAATCGCGACACCGTGTGCCGTTCCATGTACTCGGACATATCGAAACGGATCAGCTCCAGGCCGAGCACGCGCGCCAGCTGGCGGGTCACCTCGGTCTTGCCGACACCGGTAGGACCGGCGAACAGGAAGCTGCCGACCGGCTTCTGATCCGTGCCCAGGCCTGAGCGGTTCATACGGATCGCCGCCGACAGGGCCTCGATCGCCTGGTTCTGACCGAACACGACCATCTCCAGGTCGCGCTGCAGGTTGCGCAGTGCCTCGGTATCGGTCGCCGATACCTTGCGCGGCGGAATGCGTGCGATCTTGGCGACGATTCCTTCGATGTCACCGACCGAGACGCTTTTCTTGCGTTTCGACACGGCGAGCAACTGGTTGGCCGCACCGGCTTCGTCGATCACGTCGATCGCCTTGTCGGGCATGTGCCGGTCGTTGATGTACTTGTCGGCGAGCTCGGCCGCCGCACGCAGCGCCTTGACCGAATACTTCACCTGGTGATGTTCTTCGAAGCGCGTCTTCAGCCCCTTGAGGATCTGAATCGTCTCCTCAACCGAAGGCTCGTTGATATCGATCTTCTGGAAGCGGCGCGCGAGTGCGCGGTCTTTCTCGAAGATGCCACGGTATTCCTGGTAAGTGGTCGAACCGATGCAGCGTAGCTCGCCCGACGCCAATACCGGCTTGATCAGGTTCGACGCATCCATCACACCGCCGGAAGCCGCGCCGGCGCCGATGATCGTGTGGATCTCGTCGATGAACAGGATCGCCTCGGGTTGACGCTTGAGGTCGGCCAGCACCGCCTTCAAACGCTTCTCGAAATCGCCTCGATACTTGGTGCCCGCAACCAGCCCACCCATATCGAGCGCGTACAGCGTGCAACCGGTCAACACATCGGGCACCTCGCCATCGACGATCTTCTTGGCGAGCCCTTCGGCGATTGCGGTTTTGCCGACGCCGGCTTCACCGACGAACAGCGGGTTGTTCTTGCGCCGCCGGCAGAGAATCTGCACGGTTCGGTCGACCTCGAGTTGACGGCCGATCAGCGGGTCGATTTTGCCGCGACGCGCCTGGTCGTTGAGGTTGGTCGCGTAGGTTTCGAGCGCGCTTTCCTGGCGACCTTCGCCGGTTTCTGCATCCGCCGCTTCGTTGTCGGCGGCATGGTCGCTCGGTTCGTCGCTCGATACCTTCGAGATACCGTGCGAAATGTAATTCACCACGTCGAGGCGGGTGATGTTCTGGCGGTCGAGGAAGTACACCGCCTGCGACTCCTGCTCGCTGAAGATCGCGACCAGCACATTGGCACCGGTAACCTCTTTCTTTTCCGACGACTGCACGTGAAACACGGCACGTTGCAGCACCCGTTGGAAGCCCAGCGTCGGCTGCGTCTCCCGGCTGTCGTCGTCCATGATCAGGGGTGTCGTTTCTTCCAGGAAACTGTCGATGTCTTTGCGAAGGCTTTCGATATCGGCACCGCAGGCACGCAGCACCTGGGCGGCAGCGGGGTTATCCAGCAACGCGAGCAGCAGATGCTCGATCGTCATGAACTCGTGCTGTTTCTCCCGGGCATTTTTGAAAGCCTGGTTGAGGGTAAATTCCAGCTCTTTACTCAACATGTCTCAGCATCCAGTAACCGCTCGTTATGTTTACGCTCTGAGTTAACCCAAAGCCCGCAGGTTCCGCACCTCGATGATCAGGCCTCTTCCAGCGTGCACAGCAAGGGATGCTGGTTCGCACGCGAGTGTTCGTTCACCTGGGCCACCTTGGTCTCGGCCACGTCCTTTGAGAACACCCCGCAGACTCCCATGCCCCGGGTGTGGACGTGCAACATGACCTGAGTAGCCTTTTCACGATTCATGCCAAAGAACTGCTCCAGCACATGAACGACGAACTCCATAGGAGTGTAGTCGTCGTTAAGGAGCAGCACTTTAAACAGTGGCGGTCGCTTCAGTTTCGGCCGCGATTGTTCGACCGCGAGATCACCGTCACTACCTTGGTGTTCGTTGTCTTTGCTCATAATCCGCCTAAGTCTAGTCCAATCGTTCAACCTTACATGCAGCTGATTCTACCAGTGTCGCACGCTCTTCCTATGGCGGATTAGGCGCTGAAAAGTAGCGATGGGACGCCGTTGAAAGTGCGGTTCGATCGATCATTTTTCAAGGCTCGAAACAGCCCGATTTTTGTGCAAGTGCACATAAATTTATTGGGGAAAAGCACCGAAATAACGCATTTCTTGAACGCCGACTCATCACGTCGGCGCCGAAGGTAGTTCCTGCATCTTCTTGTTTTATCAGTTATTTCAGTATTTGTTTATTACCTGTTTTTATGAAAAAGAATGAGGTTAGTTTGACCATTCTCATTGTGCAGATATACTCCAACATGGTGCACGAAATAAGAACCCGACCAGCGCCTAAGTTCTACTTATGACTGGGAAAAGAAGGGAGCACCATCGTTGTAGAGTTAGCTTTGGAGGAGTGCTTATGGCCACCGGTGTTGTGAAGTGGTTTAACAACGCAAAAGGTTACGGTTTCGTAACCCCGGATGACGGAGAACAAGACGTATTTGTGCATTTTTCGGCAATCGATATGGAAGGATATCGAACGCTCAAAGAAGGACAACGGGTAGAGTTCGAGGTTGAGCAAGGCCCGAAAGGTTTACATGCACAAAATCTACACGCCGCGTCAGCCGTGTAACGCATATAACCACTGATCCGGCGCATCGCGTCGACAAAAAATAAAAAGCCTGCCGAGCGGCAGGCTTTTTTTATTGTCTCACCGCTACGGCGAGCATCGATTACATATTGGCGATCATCGCGTCGCCGAACTCCGAGCAACTCAGCAGCTTGGCATCGTCCATCAGGCGCTCGAAGTCGTAGGTCACGGTCTTCGCGCCGATGGTCGTTTCCATTGACGTAATGATCAGGTCGGCAGCCTCTACCCAACCCATGTGACGCAACATCATTTCGGCCGACAGGATCAGCGAACCCGGGTTTACCTTGTCCTGTCCGGCATACTTCGGCGCGGTGCCATGCGTTGCCTCGAACATCGCGACGGAGTCGGAAAGGTTCGCACCCGGTGCGATGCCAATACCACCGACCTGTGCGGCCAAGGCGTCGGAGACATAGTCACCATTGAGGTTCAAGGTGGCGATGACGTCGTACTCCTTCGGACGCAGCAGAATCTGCTGCAGGAACGCATCGGCGATGACGTCTTTTACAACGATTTCTTTACCGGTTCTCGGGTTCTTGAAGGTGCACCACGGGCCACCGTCGAGTTCGGTTGCACCAAACTCTTCCTTGGCCAGTTCATAGCCCCACTCTTTGAAGGCACCTTCGGTGAACTTCATGATGTTGCCCTTGTGCACCAGCGTTACCGAGGCACGATCGTTGTCGATCGCATATTGGATAGCCTTGCGTACGAGACGTTTGGTGCCCTCGCTCGACACCGGCTTGACACCGATACCGGAGGTTTCAGGGAAACGGATCTTGGTCACGCCCATCTCGTTGATCAGGAAGTCGATGACCTTCTTGGCCTCGGCGGAACCCGACTGCCATTCAACGCCGGCATAGATGTCTTCGGAGTTCTCACGGAAGATCACCATGTCGGTGTATTCGGGATGCAGCAAGGGGCTGGGTGTGCCGTTGAAGTAACGCACCGGGCGCAGGCAGACGTAGAGGTCAAGCTCCTGGCGCAGCGTCACGTTGAGCGAGCGGATACCGCCACCCACCGGCGTGGTCAGCGGGCCTTTGATCGAGACGACATAGTCCTTGACCGCCTCGAGACTTTCGTCCGGCAGCCACACGCCTTCGCCGTAGACGCGCGTCGACTTTTCGCCGGCATAGATCTCCATCCAGGCGATCTTGCGGTCACCGCCATAGGCCTTGGCCACCGCGGCATCGACAACCTTCATCATGACCGGGCTGATATCCACGCCGATGCCGTCACCCTCGATGTAAGGGATAATCGGGTTGGCCGGAACATTGAGAGAGTAATCGGCGTTGACGGTAATCTTGTCGCCGTCGCTCGGGATCTGAATCTTGTCGAATGCCATGGAGCTCCATCCGCTTGTAGGTCTTACGAAGAGCTGAATTCTAGCACCGAGTCGACGTAGGCTTCATTCCATGCCTCAATTGATACTGTTCAATAAACCCTACAACGTGCTCACCCAATTCACCGATCGTGAGGGTCGCGCGACGCTGGCCGACTTCATTTCCCTGCCAAACGTCTACCCGGCCGGCCGCCTGGACCGCGACAGCGAGGG
>MWSC01003272.1_pt1 | contig 8604 bp, 18 predicted proteins | sample 1021911 | NCBI WGS metagenome assembly MWSC01 (sample SAMN06338132, study PRJNA374545) | mollusc metagenome | biome: marine bay; material: sediment; isolation source: gill 70 cm from animal B | host: Kuphus polythalamius | place: Philippines: Mindanao | collected 2011-09-12
ATTGATCGGATTTGCGCAACCACCAGCCGATACAACCACGCTCAGAACAATCAGTTTCTTAAATTTCATTTGTGCTTCCTTTCAGAACATAACGCCCAGGTAAGCGGCGTTTGGTGCGGAGCGCCGTTTGCGCAAAGATGGCGAAGCCATGCGCAAAAAGGTGCGGAGTACCAAACGTCCGAGTGAGCGTTAGCGAACGGCTTGACCGACTTGTTAGATGCTTTTGGCAATGCGTTAACTCGGAGGCCAAAAAGAGCCTTCTGCGCTGGACCGGGCAGATGCTCGATGGCTCGACGGGGGACGAAGCACTGAAATGGCCGCGCTCAATGTTTGCCGCTGACATTCCTATTGGCACCTTGAAACAACCTCCTTATCACAAAGCTCGCAATCACTCGCTGATTATGGGCCACGGACTATCAACCTGCACCGCAACCACGTACCGCGAATAATCGCTGACCGACAAAGAAAGCGGCCTCGACGACCCCACTTTAGCCCCTACTGCGGGACCACGAAACCCTCTCGCTACGCGGCAGCCTATGTAATGGCACGGGCTGCCCAGCACTCATTTCTTTTACGCGCATCTAACGCCCAGTTAAGCGGCGCTTTGCGCGGAGCGCCGGCTGCGCAACAATGCCGAAGGCATGCGCAGCAGGTGCGGAGTGCAAAGCGTCCGAGCGAGCAGCAAAACATGCTGCATCGGACGATGAATCATCGCCTTTTTTCTTTTTCTTCTTATCTTCTTCAGCCGCCTTTGCTTCGTTTAGATACCGAGCGGATTCTTTGCAATCGCGGAAACGCCTTCTGATCTCGCTAAGCGAACGAAATAAGCCATTACGGATGATGGCCTGTTTCACGTATTCAGAGCATGAAACCTCACCTGTAGCTACACGATAAGCGCAACAGAAACCCTTGTGCGGTGATATGTATCGCTGATACCCATTTATGGCCATAACAGCGGGATTCCAACTTCCCATCTCGATTCTCCCTTATTCGGCCTAACGCCCAGTTAAGCGGCGCTTTGCGCGGAGCGCCAGCTGCGCAACAATGCCGAAGGCATGCGCAGCAGGTGCGGAGTGCAAAGCGTCCGAGCGAGCTTCGCGAGCGACTTGAACGCCTTGTTAGGCTTTTGGCGAGTAGTGAACAACATACGGTGTTTCTTCGCCACTAAGCTCCCTTTCTCGAAAACAGAACAGAAAGGCTCCCCATCGTAGAGACAACTCGACGAACTCTCCTGTTTTGCCGCTGTATGCAGCGGATTCGGATATGCCCTTTAGCCGGCTAAGGCCCGCATACGACCAATCGTTTAACCCTATCGGTGGAATTACAGAGAGATTCAGAGCCTCTCCCCGATCCAATTTCAGTTCGTGGTTCATCGTTCTTTCTACAGCACCAAGCGAAGGCGCAAAAATTACTACCGTTGCGTATGGACCATGATGATCATTTTCAAACGCTTCATTGTAATCAACACCATAAACGTAGACCGAAGGCTCAATACCGTAGATGTTCTCACCCAAGATACTGACTGCAAAGGGTAACTCACTAAGCGGAGTCCAGGGAATAAACCACGAAAGGTCATTCATCGTGTTTACGAGCCTAACGCCGTGTTAAGGGGCGGCCAGTGCGTAGCGCCGTTTGCGCAACAATGGCGTAGCCATGCGCAATAAGGCGCGGAGTGCTGGACGTCCCAGCGAGCATAGCGAGCGACTTGAACGCCTTGTTAGGGCATTCTTCGAGTGAAGCCACATTCTTTGCTGGGTGTTGTAGAACACCTAAATCCTTGAATTGATACACCTGTTCTCTAGCAAGCACCATATATCCCCGCCGTTACTTGAATCTTACTCAGACTGCGAACTGAGCCTACAGGAGATTGAATGCAACATACCCAAGATCACAGCTATGCCCCCGACTGTTACCGCAATCATGAAGACCGATTTTACGAATGTGTTTTCGCCAACGAAATATGCGAACAAAAACATAATCCCGGCGATGCCCCAACATGCGAAGGCAGTTGTGAGCAACTGAACATGGCGGCGCCTACATTTCTTCTCTGCGAATGAAGCCATCAGATCCATACCAGTTCAGATCTAACGCCCAATTGAGAAAGTAAGCGGAGAATCACAAGGACTACTCTACGTGACGTGAATAGCGGCCAAGCAAGATGGGAATACCTTCCGACACCCAAAACTCAGGACTTATACCGCCGCTAGACATTCCGCCATGCATGAACCGCTCGACAACAAAATGCTCTTTCTCCTCGATACTGCGCCCGGTGATTTGTTCATATGCCGCGACAATTATGCTTCTCAGCTCTTCGTCGCTTGCGGGAACATCAGTGTTTTCAAATTGGGTTTTCATTTCTTTCCATAAGTAGGGATCTCCGCGCAATCCCCATTGCATTGGCTCTTCTTCGAACAGTTCCGCAATCTTCATTCTTATGGCCCTAACGCCCAGTTAAGCGGCGCTTTGCGCGGAGCGCCCGCTGCGCAAAAATGCCGAAGGCATGCGCAGCTGGTGCGGAGTGCAAAGCGTCCGAGCGAGCATCGCGAGCGGCTTGAACGACTTGTTATGTGCCCATGCGCCGCCTATAAGATCGTTTGCGTTTGCCGTTTTCGATTCCTTCATATATTTCATTGGCGTAGTTCTTTAGCACAATACCAAACGCTACTAATACCACCCCACCCATAATAAATAGGAACGGTTTATACCCAGCGCCTTTGAAAAAGAGTGTGAACGGTGTAACTAGCGCTGCTGCGTAAAGTTTATCAGCTAAAGAGTACAATGAATCGGCGTGCTTTTCGTGAACCTTCGTTGAATGGAAATGATCGATATCTCGATCGAAAAACGCCACTACTCGCTTCAATTTTTGGCCTATTCGCCTGAATATCGCCAATGCGGCTGATCCGATTTTATTAAGTATATAACTCGCTTTCTCTTCCATAAGTATTCCCTTGCGAAGGATCACTAAGCCTAGTTCAGGTTACGCTCAAGCCCTATTTACACATAACGCCGTGTTAAGGGGCGGCCAGTGCGTAGCGCTGTTTGCGCAAAAATGGCGAAGCCATGCGCAAAAAGGCGCGGAGTACTGGGCGTCCCAGCGAGCATAGCGAGCGCCTTGAACGCCTTGTTATGTGCATTTTCGCGCATTGCTATTCTAAGGGACAGCCAAGTTCAAACCACGACTGCAAACTTGAACCGACCTCCTTAAAAAACCCCCAACGGGGATCCAGTGCGCCATGGCCAACCATGTATACAATTGAATTTTTTTCGTCGAAACGAACTAAGAACGCATTACCCCCTCCGTCATCACCGATACAAAGATACTCTGGGCAATACTCACCTATCTCATACGTAGAATTTCGTTCGGCCAGAATCTCCGTAGAATAAAGATGCGCTTCGTCGGAGGTAAAACCGTTTGTGGTTTTGAGAAAACGCACATACTCGCTGGGAAACCTCTTTCCGGCCGCTTGTTCAGCTTCTTCGACTTCTCGCTCACCCGCAGGTTCTCGATATACGAAATTGACGATGTTCGAGAAATTCATCACAAGAATAGGTTCTTTATCGTTGTCTTTTACACATAACGCCCAGTTAAGCGGCGCTTTGCGCGTAGCGCCTGCTGCGCAACCATGCCGAAGGCATGCGCTGCAGGTGCGGAGTGCAAAGCGTCCGAGCGAGCATAGCGAGCGGCTTGAACGACTTGTTAGGCGACTTTAGCATCTGCGGCAATCTCGTACGGTGGTTCACTGAGGCACTCGGTACTTCTGAATGCCACTGGTGCGAATACTCGCTTTGCAGTTACAACACACCTCGATGCCAACATTCAATTTACCCTCAGCGTGAAATCTTCTATGCCGATATCTTGAAGGGGAACGTTGGCCATTTCTGCAGCATTTCGCATAACGGACAATACGAGATCGAACGCCGCCGCACGTTGTTTTGCTGCCTCGGGATTATGTTTTTCCCAAAACGCTATATTGCTAGTTATTTCTTTCTTTAGCTCGATGCCGAATAGCCTAAGGCATTCTCGGTGCTCGTTCAGATCCCTTTTTTTCGACACTTTTCCTCCTTGTTTCGCCTAACGCCCAGGTAAGCGGCGTTTGGTGCGGAGCGCCGTTTGCGCAACAATGGCGAAGCCATGCGCAAAACGGTGCGGAGTACCAAACGTCCGAGTGAGCATAGCGAACGGCTTGACCGCCTTGTTAGCCATTTTTCCTCTCTAGCCACATTCGATACTCACACTCGCCCTCAATCTCTTTGCAGAAGAATACCCAAACTTGTGCGGCTTCCACATACTCACCAGTTCCAAAGCCGCTCGCTTTGTACTTGGCTATTGTTTCTTGCCAGCTTTCAAAAGGCGGTTTTCTTGACTGCGATGAGAGCCGCGCAAAGAATCCACGATGATCGGCTTTTGCATACTTGAATTCGCCCCACGATACGTTGAGATTGAGATCGTTATTCGTTTCGATCTCTGTTGCCGATGAAGGAATAATGTCGGGAAGCCATCCATTCGCTACTTGGCCATTTGCAGTTGCTTCATCTTTATTCGGATACAAAGTAGTAACCACATCGCAAGCCGACAGAGCAGAAGCGAGCAGCACGATTAAAATACGCCGAATCAACATCTTTTTATGGCTAACGCCCAGTTAAGCGGCGGCCAGCATGGAGCGCCGTTTGCGTGAAGATGGCGAAGCCACACGCAACACGGCGCGGAGTGCTGGACGTCCGAGCGAGCTTAGCGAGCGGCTTGAACGCCGCTTTCGACCTCAATGAACCAATTAGCCAAACTCTTGTGGATACCAAGCTTACGCGACCCACCATTGCTGCGACGCGTATCGAATATCGCTAGACGCCGAAAGCAGTTTGGATTCATTTGTTTTCACCCTCAACCACATCAAGTGCAAGCAATACGCACTCATTGCAAATAAGGGCATTATTTCCCGGCGCCAAAAGTTTAACTTGGTTTTTGCCTTTGCCGCAGAAAGAGCAATACGGTGCAGCTCCCTCAAGTTCTAAGGACGCGCCATCTTGGTAGATCGGCTCCCGCTGCTGCAAAGATCGCAGCTTATTTGCGGCATTCTCGAACTCTCTTCTAGCGCGCCGAAGCTCTTCTTTGTTGTTATCTTCGCTCATTCAGTTTTTACGCCTAACGCCCAGTTAAGCGGCATTCGGCATGGAGCGCTTGCTCGGGCAGCATGGCGCAGCCATGCCCGAGCAAGTGCGGAGTGCCGAATGTCCGAGCGAGCATAGCGAGCGGCTTGAACGCCTTGTTAGAGGGGCGGTAGGACATTTTCTTTTCGGTATGGCCCAAACCAACGCCCCACAGGACAGGCTGGCATAGCGCCAACTTTCTGAAGTGATTGCAAATGATGGCTCAAGCACTTCACTGACCCGGTTATCGCCTTTCTCGTACACCCGTTCGTTGTGCAATTTGACTCTTTTTCCACAAAAGCATTGTTGTTCCAGAACTCACCAACAACAGCCGTGAAAATCAACATTTCATCAGGCTGAACGAATACCTCAGATAGCCACTCTTCGATTTCGATCTCCGGGACCTTGAAAAGATACTCATCGTTTCCCCAATTCCAAGCACGACTTCCTTGCCACAACTGACCACACGCCTCACAGCGATACAACTTATGCTCTTTTCCGTTATGAGTTGCTATAAGTTCAAACTGCTTCCGGAGCGCTCGACTCTCTCTTATACGCTTTGAAATAACTTTCCGAAGAAACTCCAAGTCTTCGTATTCTGCGCAACTGCACACTGCTTTTCCCTCTAACGCCCAGTTAAGCGGCGTTTAGTGCGGAGCGGGCGCTGCGCAACAATGGCGAAGCCATGCGCAAGCGCCGGCGGAGTACCAAACGTCCGAGCGAGCATAGCGAGCGGCTTGAACGCCTTGTTAGGCTTTTGTTCATTTTGCATACTCGATGATCTTCCAAACAGCGAGAAGCAAGAAAGAAAGCACGAAAACGACTGCGTAGTAGTTTTCACTATGGACACCAGGGATCACAACCGATTGCTTCGGATTTCGCGGATTGAAGTACACGCGAATCTTCTTACCTTCGGATATGCCTCGCAGTAAGTTGGTTGCATGCCCGTAGTTCGGGTTACCCACCCATTTGAACGAGTATGTTTTACCTCGGAATATTCTGCCACCAACGACATACGAATAGTGTATGGTTGGACTAAACGATGGCTCAGAATCTTCATCGACGAAATCTCGCGTGACCTGGGCCTTTATTACCGTTGCCTCAATCGGCTTCCACTCGCGACTCGCCACCCCTCGCATTAGTTTCAGTGCCGATATGATCAACATGATGAGGAGCATTATGAAGGCCGCAAGAAGACTATGGATATAGTACTCATCACCAGCGCTCATCGGAGAACCCTTAGTTTGCGGAGCCTAACGCCCAGTTAAGCGGCGGCCGGCATGGAGCACCGTTTGCGCGAACATGGCGAAGCCACGCGCAATAAGGTGCGGAGTGCTGGGCGTCCGAGCGAGCTTAGCGAGCGGCTTGAACGACTTGTTATGCGTTCGCCACCCTACCTTGCTGTTACGGCTTATAACTATCATATTCCCAAAGCATGCGCTTCGACAGCTCATGACAAATACCAGGCCAGCTTATGCCTTGCGATTCTTCGAGGACACGCTCAATGGCAGCTAAAGCTTTGGACCATGAATATTCATTTACGACTACCGCATTTTTTGCAGCGTTTGGGCCGCAGAGATTATTGGGCGTAACGATTCGAACCAGAAAGTTATCTCCCGCTGATTCATCCAAGCCAATCGTGAAGTTAACCCAGCAATCGACATCGAATGGATCTGGAGGGACCCATTCTTCTATCGGATCGTGCTCAACACAATCAAACCCAACTACGACTGGTTTCAACATTTCCTTATCTTACGCATAACGCCCAGTTAAGCGGCGGCCAGTGCGGAGCGCCGTTTGCGTGAAAATGGCGAAGCCACACGCAACACGGTGCGGAGTGCTGGGCGTCCGAGCGAGCACGACTTGTTAGGCATCAGTTTTCGCCCTCTTCTTTGCAAGAATTCCGAGCGCCAGCACCGAACCATAGACCAGAGTGGCAATTATGGCGTTCGAATGCAAAGCAATTGCAGCTTTAGACAACCAAAGCTCATCATCGTTATAGAACGCCCAGCCACCCAGTAACAACAACCCCGTTAGACAGCCGATGATGACCTTTTTTGTGATTTCCTGCGGACCAGGGTAGGTGAAACTAACAACTACTAGCAATGCAGCAAGAAGTGTTTGACGCGCCCAATGGACTTCGCCGGACAGAATCGAAAGAACGTAGAGAAGAATTACCAATGTAGCAAATACAAACATCTCGATGCCTAACGCCAGGTTAAGCGGCATTCAGCATGGAGCGCTTGCTCGGGTGAAAATGGCGAAGCCATACCCGAGCAAGTGCGGAGTGCTGAATGTCCGAGTGAGCGGAGCGAACGGCTTGAACGCCTTGTTAGATGCCTTACACCGTTGAGACATAGTAGATTGCCTTTTTTCTATTGGCGAACACTACGAGGTAATGCTCTCGACCATTTTTCCCTTCCCCTAAGTGGTAGAGTGCAGCGCCGCGAACCTGCAGCATATGGTTTTGAAACTTCTTCGCCAGGTACTCGGGAAGGTGCTTAGCGCCATCGGCTGCGGCATCGTATGGACCCAACCCCATTCTTTCTAACCACAATTGCGCTTCGTTACTGCTGATATCTACAAGCCACGAATATTCGGACTTGAAAAGGTTATCGGCAACCTTCGAATCGAATTCAAGCACTTCGATGCTTGACGCTGGCGTACCCAACGCAACTTCGCCAAATCTTGGACTCGCAAACGAATAGGCGAGCAATACTGCGAGAGCGGCTGCGATAAGAATCTTCGTTATCACGGGCTTTGATTAACCGTATTGCATCTAACGCCCAGTTAAGCGGCGTTTGGTGCGGAGCGCCTTTTGCGCAAGTATGGCGCAGCCATGCGCAACAAGGCGCGGAGTACCAAACGTCCGAGCGAGCTTAGCGAGCGGCTTGAACGACTTGTTAGAAATTCTTCGCACTAGAGCGCCAACACTCCGAAGATGATCGCTCCAAGCGGAGGCATGGCTGAGAGAACGAATTGAAACAGCACAACCAACCCCGCTACGATTGTTGTGCCCAGCCATGCTTCTTTGAACCAGTATTTCGTGAGAAGCATCATAATCGCGATTTCCGCTGAAAAATGGACGATTGACTTCACAGACCATATCGGCAGCCGACCCAGTATATTGGCTGGCGCATCAGCTTCGTATGGTGGGTTAAATATTAATTCGAAAGCCCAAATTACACCTATCGAAACCACCCAAAATGGCAGGCAGGTGCCAAAAGTTGTTTTCTCGAATTTGGCTAGCTTCGTGCTGCCAAAGGCCAACAATGCGCCCACCATCAAGAAGACTAGCACGCCAAGAAAAAAGCCAAACCAGTGGTAGACCGCAAGCGCCATGCCCAGCCCTTTCTATTTCTAACGCCAGGTTAAGCGGCATTCAGCACGGAGCGCTTGCTCGGGCAAAATGGCGTAGCCATGCCTGAGCAAGTGCGGAGTGCTGAATGTCCGAGTGAG